>OJBI01000017.1_pt1 | contig 122525 bp, 123 predicted proteins | sample 1590541 | NCBI WGS metagenome assembly OJBI01 (sample SAMN05416871, study PRJEB24817) | seawater metagenome | isolation source: Sea water | place: Canada:Atlantic | collected 2013-11 | reverse complement strand
GAAGAAGTGGAGCGCATTTTAGAGATTTTTGGCCCGCCGTCAACAGCTAAATGCACTTTATTTAGATAAATGGGTTTGTTTGCTTTTTATTTGTACAGGCCGTGCTTTTATTGAGCTTTTTAACATAATTTAGCCGTTTAATGAGATTAATAACCAACCATTTTTCTACACTCTTTCACTACTTCCATCTCTAGCTACTCATATAGGTTGTTTCAGTTTTAAATTTAAAAGCTACTTGAAAGCTATCAATAGACGGAGTCAGATGACACGATGATCAAAAAAGGCATGAGTTAGTTATCTGATTAAATTGAATAAAAATTACACTTATAGTTGCACATTGTTAAAAGGTGGGTAACATAGAATTGCAATTTAAGTTTTTTATAAAATAATAATTAGGTATCCATTATGAAGTCTCCTCAAGCATTAACGCTAATTGTAGCGTTGGTATTTGCTATTGCTGTTTACTTTTTAGCGGGCAGCGTATTTGAACTAAACAATATAAGCGTTGCCGTGGTCGCATTTGTTTGTGCATTTGTCGCCCCTTTAGTTGGTAAAGCAAATGGCACTAGCCAAGAAGCAGATACAACAATCACAACATTATATGTTGGTAACTTGCCATATAGAGCTAATGAAGCGGCCGTTAGAGAATTATTTTCAGAATATGGGCAAGTTCAGTCTGTTAGGTTAATGAAAGATAAGCATACAGGCAAAAGACGCGGTTTTGGTTTTGTTGAAATTTCTTCAACAGATGCTGAAAAAGCTATTTCAGAATTAAACGATAGCGAGTTTCAACAAAGAACACTTAAAGTTCGTGAAGCGAAAGAGCGTCCAGAACGTTCAGCTGAAGAGTAATTTCACGCTAAAAAAGCAGCGAAATGCTGCTTTTTATTACAATGTTTAACTTATCGGCTTACATACCTCTTTGGGCATAACTATAAATGCACAAATAGGCATCAAATTTCTACTTTATATCCCCTTTGATTGCAGTGCTTTCCAGTAAAGTTTTAAAGTTTTTTGTTTCTTGACTATCTTCAGCGTTATGACCCTTGCCATATACCAAACCAAGTAATTCACCAAAAACATCTTTTTTACCAAACACTTTATCCGTATCGGCTTGTAAACGTTCTATTTGCTGGAATAAATTGGCTAAAGATAACAACTCTCTATTAACAATTTTATTAGGCTGCTCACTAAGATTTTCAACCTCGGCATACCTTTGACTCACAATACTCGTCTGGGTTTGTTGCAAGTTAAGCGAAAAACCTGCAAGTTCTTCACTATCAAATCCTAGATTCAGCGCTTTTTCGAACACTTTACTAACATCACCAGAAAAGAAGTCCTTTTGTAAACTGTTAATATCTTTCATCAACGACTCAATAGCTTTTAGCTCATCGTCATCCAGTTCTCCATTCACTGACAATGAAAAATTCATTTCAGATTGTGAACTTTGGCCTTTAAAAGTTGAAGCTTTTTGTTGCATGCGCTCAAATGAAATTTCAATTTTATCACCATCTGCAGTCTCAACAATAAGGTTAGCGCTTTGTGATCGAGATAAATATTGCTGTTGTTCATCAATAGGGGTAACTGCCAGATTAGAGATTGAGCCAACTATTCTTTCATTCAGTGTTGGTTGGTTGATTTTTTCTTCCGGTAATAATTGCTGGTGTAACTTTTCTAATCCGCCATCGATGGTGCTTTTAGCTTTCGAAAGATCATCTTTTATTGATTCATCAAATATATTGAGTTCTTTTAATTCTTTAATCGCTTCAGAAAAACCTTTTAATATGCCTTTTTTGGCCTGAACAAAAAGAGTGTCAAGCTCGTTATCACTAGCGCCTCTTTGTTTAGCTGCGTCCAAACTTTCACTTACAAAGCTCATAATTGACTTAGCAACAGCCTTGTAGTCGATTGACTCTTTGACTGTGTCTGAATAATTAAAACTTTGTTCCTTTAAGGTCAGATGGCTAGACATTGACCGATTAATAACGGCTGTTGCCACCTGCCCCCTATTGGATAGCACTGGTGAACCGTCGGTATTATTTAACCGCGGTTTGTTTTCTAGCGTTTGACTTTCAATGTTTGCATTTGCAACATTAGGTGTTAACGACTTCAACACTTCTTGGTTAGGAAACAAATTATCTATACTATTCATGATGATATCGCTAAATGGTGCACTATTACTGCATTATATCGGCTTAGCTAAAAATATCTTTAGTCATTAGACTACAAAGTTCCACTATCACATTAAAGCCAATTCTTTTAAAATACAGCTATAAGCTAGGTTTCAATGTTTTAATAGCAGTGTTCACGCTATTATTTTCTGCATACTTCAAAGGGTAACTCAATGTTCAGCCATATCCATCCAGACAACTATCAGCAGCAACTTGATGAAAAACAGCAGGCCATCGCTGCCGATTTTGCACATTTTGATTTGCCTTCGTTTGAAATATTTACCTCGCCAGCACTAAATTATCGCCAACGAGCAGAATTTAGAGTTTGGCACGAAGGGGATGATCTTTATTACATTATGTTTAATAGTAAGACGAAAGAAAAATTTCGTGTTGATGATTTTCCTGTAGCGAGTGAATTGATCAATCAATTTATGACGGCACTACTTAGTGATATTAAAGATAAGGAAGTACTACGCCAGCGTTTGTTCCAAGTTGACTTTCTTTCTACCTTAAATGGTGAGGTATTAATAAGTTTGCTTTACCATAAACAATTAGATGATGAATGGATAGAACATGCTAAACAGTTAAAAGCTCGCCTATCGACAATTGCCCCTGTAGATATTATAGGTAGAGCTCGAAAGCAAAAAGTTATACTTGATAAAGACTATGTTATGGAAACACTGACTGTTGCCAGCAAAAAATTCCATTATCAACAAGTTGAAAATAGCTTTACACAGCCTAATGCGGTCGTGAATGAAAAAATGTTGTTGTGGACACAACAAGCAACTAAAAATACTGGCGGTGACTTAATTGAACTTTACTGTGGCAATGGTAATTTTAGCATGGCGTTAGCAGAAAACTTTGATCGTGTACTGGGTACGGAAATATCAAAGTCTTCGGTAAAATCTGCGCAAGTTAACATTGCAGCCAATAAGTTAAACAATGTTGATATCGTTAGAATGGCCAGTGAAGATTTCAGCCAAGCAATGAATGGTGAACGAGTATTTCGCAGGTTAGAGGGTTTCGATTTAACTAGCTATAACTACCAAACCGTACTTGTTGATCCTCCTCGTGCTGGGCTTGATCCGGACAGTGTTGAACTCATTAGCCGCTTTGAGCGTATCATTTACATTTCATGTAACCCTGAAACATTAAAGAGCAACCTGATAGAGTTAGTTAAAACTCACAAAATAGAGCACTTTGCACTATTTGATCAATTTCCGTATACCCACCACGTGGAAACAGGGGTTATTTTAACTCGCCTTTAGTGCTATCACTACCCGACTTACGGGATTCGTTTCGTAGGCCAAATTCAAAAGCACCGCGAGCAATAAACCTAAGCTGTTTGATTGTTCGCTGTGCTAATACTTCTAAATCTTTTTTATCGCAATCCAAAGCATCAGAGCCAGCACTAAAAACAATAGTTACCGCTGCATTGGCTTGTAAATAAGCCACTTCAGCATCTAACTTATTTGCTTGTTGTAAATAATCACAAAGCTCTAAAGTGAAATAACGAATTTCTCGATTAACCGCAGCACGAAAGGCTGCCGATGTACCAGAACGCTCACGTAACAATAAGCGAAATATATTGCCATTGTTTTCAATGAATTCCATAAAGGTATGTACTGATATTTGAATAACAGAGCCACCCTTTTCAATACGCTGCCTTGCTTGACGCATGAGCTGTCGTAAGGTTAAACCCGCTTCATCAACAAGTGTTAAGCCCAATTCATCCATATCACTAAAATGTCGATAGAATGATGTTGGTGCCAATCCCGCCTCTTTAGCTACTTCACGTAAACTTAAGCTGGAAAAACTTCGTTCACTGCTGAGTTGCCCCAGCGCCGCATCAATTAATTGACGGCGAGTTTTTTCTTTTTGTAGTGCACGAATTCCACTCATAACGTTGTAAACCTAATCTTCGTTTTTCTTATACAGCAAGGTTATCATGATACTGAAAACCGTTGATATTGCCAGTAAATTGAATTAAAACGATGATAAATATCACAACTTTGAATTTTTTATTACAAGGTAATAATCACCAATCAACACTTGACTCTAGTGCCACTAAAGCTAAAATAGCGTACATGTGTACACTGAAAAAACAGTGTTTAATCTTTATTGGAAAATTAATGAAAAAACCTCCTGTAATTTGGCTAAATGTATTCGTATTTAGCATTACCTTTTTATTTGCTGCTATTGCGGTACCTTACCGGGCATTTACTCACGGTTTTGATGGTGCAGAAATTACCGCAGCAATTATTTGCTTTATTTATTGTGGTATGTCGATTACTGCTGGCTATCACCGCTTATGGTCACACAAAACATATCAAGCGCATTGGTCGCTAAGGATAATATACGCATTAGGCGGCGCATTTGCGTTACAAAATAGTGCTTTACACTGGTCTTCAGATCACCGCATTCACCATAAACATGTCGATAAGAATCATGTTGACCCATATTCAGCGAAAATGGGATTTTGGCATTCACACATTGGCTGGATGCTAAGAGATTTCCAACCTGAGCGTTATAACGACTACGATAATGTTCGCGACTTACAAAAAGATCCAATCGTGGTTTGGCAACATAAGCACTATTTGCTTCTTACCATCATAATGAACTTTGGCGTGCCACTAGTATTTGGTTTATGGCATGGCGATGTCATTAGCAGTTTATTATTACTAGGCTTTTTAAGACTTGTGCTTAGCCATCACACAACGTTCTTTATCAATTCTTTAGCCCACATTTGGGGTAAACAAACCTATACCGAGAGAAATACAGCGCGTGATAACGGCTTCTTAGCATTCTTTACATTTGGTGAGGGATATCATAATTACCATCATATATTTGAAAATGATTATCGTAATGGTATTCGTTGGTGGCAGTTTGACCCAACTAAATGGTTAATCAAAGGGTGTGAACATTTAAAACTTACTTCTAAATTACGAGTAACACCTGAAGATAAAATTGAAAAAGCCCGTTTATCTATGGTGTTATTACGTAGCCAGCAAAAAATAGCTACTCACCCTGACGCTGAACAATTACTTGAGCGTTTACAATATGAGTACGACGAACTTATTCATAAAGTAAATGCATTTTATGCCGCCCGCAAAGCCTTACTTGCTAGTAAACGTGATCAATTAATTGCTGATGTTGAAAACTCAGAAGCGATGGCTCAATACCAAGAAATTAAGCAGCTTTTGGCACAGCAACGACGCAGCTGGCAACTTACGATTGAGAAACTAGCATAAAAACAGTTACCTTGTATTTAATTCCTGCTAAAATTTTCGACATTATGGCAGGAATTAGCAGGGTTGATCATTGAGTAAGCAAGCACAAAGCAAAACAATAGCAAAAACACCGAAGCAATATGATTTTGACGCTATTATCATAGGGACAGGTCCTGGCGGCGAAGGCGCTGCAATGAACTTAGCAAAACGTGACAAGCATGTTGCCATTATTGAGCGCTATCATAACGTTGGTGGCGGCTGTACTCATTGGGGCACTATTCCTTCAAAAGCACTGAGACAATCGGTTAGCCGTCTTATTGAGTACAACTCAAACCCACTTTTCAATGCCGGTCAAAGTGCCAAGCAATTAACCTTTCAAGATATTTTAAGTCACGCCTCTGCTGTTATTCGTAAGCAAGTTAACTTGCGAAGCGGTTTTTATAACCGAAACCAAGTAGAGCATTTTTATGGTGAAGCATCTTTTGTTGATGCAAATACTATTCAAGTACTACGAAATGATGGTTCTATCGACACCATAACAGCAAAACAAATTGTTATTGCTACTGGCTCACGTCCATACCATCCTGATGATATTGATTTTTCACACCCTCGTGTCTATGACTCAGACAGTATTTTATCACTTGAGCATTCACCACGGCATATTATCATTTACGGTGCAGGGGTTATTGGTAGTGAGTACGCATCAATATTTCGCGGCTTAGGTGTAAAAGTCGATTTGATCAATACCCGTGATCGTTTACTGTCATTTTTAGATGATGAAATGTCTGACTCTCTCAGTTACCACTTATGGAACAATGGTGTTGTTATTCGCCATGGTGAGCAAATTGAACGAGTTGAAGCAAGTAATGAATCAGTAATTGTTCATCTTGAGTCTGGTAAAAAAATGCGTGCTGACTGTCTATTATTTGCTAATGGTAGAACCGGTAATACCGCAGATTTAAAACTTGAAAATGCAGGGTTAAAAGCCGACGGCCGTGGGCAACTGAAAGTCAGTGAAACATATCAAACCGAAGTTGAAAGCATTTTTGCCGTTGGTGACGTTATTGGTTACCCAAGTTTAGCCAGTGCCGCATTCGACCAAGGTAGAATTTGTGCCAGCGCTATGCTCGATGGTAATAGTAAAGCTAAGTTAATTGTTGATATTCCAACAGGAATTTATACCATCCCAGAAATTAGCTCGGTCGGTAAAACAGAGCAAGAATTAACGGAAGCAAAAATTCCTTATGAAGTGGGTCGAGCGCAGTTTAAGCACCTAGCGCGAGCACAAATTTCCAATAACTTAGTTGGTTCTTTGAAGATTTTATTTCACCGAGAAACTAAAGAGATTTTGGGGATACATTGTTTTGGTGAGAATGCAGCTGAAATTATTCATATTGGTCAAGCTATAATGCAACAGGTAAATGGCGGCAATAATATCGAATACTTTGTTGAAACAACCTTTAATTACCCAACCATGGCAGAAGCATTTCGGGTTGCAGCATTAAATGGTTTAAACCGATTATTCTAGTGATTAAAGTGAGCAAAGCTTTATTTATTCAGCGTTGCTCACTCTTACTTTGAATGATAAAAGTTAGCTTTATACTAGCCCGAACACTTAGAGGAACTCATGAAATATAGTTTAATGCTCATTTTATTGCTATCAGCCTTCGCGACTCATGCTGATAATAACTTCACCATTTACTTAACTCGTCACGCTGAAAAACAAAAAGAGCAAGAAAACCCAAAGTTAACCCTATGTGGAACACAGCGCGCACAGCAATTAGCCAGTTTGTTAGCAAAGACTAAGCTCAAAAAAATTTATAGCACACAATATAACCGTACACTTGCGACGGCGCAGCCAACAGCCAAAACATATGCCTTAGAAACTCAATATTACTCGCCAGCAAAGCTAAAGGAATTTGCCAAGAAATTACTTGCTAACAAAGAAAATGCTTTAGTGGTTGGTCACAGCAATACCACACCACAACTAGCGGCTCTATTAAGTGGTAGTGATATCGAGAAAATATCTGAAAAGGAATATCAAAATTTATACCAAATACAAATTAGCGGCAGAGTAAAAACAGTAACTTTATTAACTCAGCCACTAACTTGTTATTGATAGCAATTAACGTTCAGCAGGATTTCCTATTGTACCCGGACTAATAAGTTCAATTTCAGTAATGGTGAACGGCGTACCCCATTGCTGAATGGTCATAATATTTTTAACTTTACCTTTAACCCTAACAATTGCACCATTTTGAGCAAACTCTTTTTTCATATTCATTGGTAATAATTTCTTACCTGAATCAGTGATAATACCGTAAAAGCCACCTTCTAAATTCAAAAACTGCACACGGCCTCGCTGCCAACCAGAGTACTCTCCTTTCAATTTATCTTTTATTTCTACCATTTCATGCTCTTTTAATCGTTCTTCGGTATTAATTGGTGTCGCTACAAGTTTAGTTGAGTTTTCTTTAGAGTTGTTGTCGGTTACTTGCTGCGCTGCCTCGTTACCACTGTCAGGCACATTAGCTTCCTCATCTTTTGTGTTGCTGCCACAAGCGGCAACTAGCAAAGCAACTGCTAACGCTGATATCACCTTATTATTTATCATCATTATAATTTCCATTTCTAAAATAAGCCTTTAGCTTAAGCATACCTTAAACATGCACTAAACCAAAACGAATAACCAACTATTCCATTACTCATAATAGCTTAATTATGGTAGTAAAATTACACGATAAAACCTCTGAAGAAGTTACTAAAGATATAAATAATATTACGTTAAATAATAAAAAAGGAGCCTATGGCTCCCTTTCTTAAAACTTTTTCTACCAGTTAATAACTTGGCAACTCGTTAAGCTTATTTATGAAATGGCTTACTTAAACGATGTACTGAGTCAATAAAGTGACCAGCATGTTCTGGATTCACATCAGGGTGAATACCATGGCCTAAGTTAAATACATGACCAGTGCCACCATCACCAAAACCAGTTAGTATTTTTGATACTTCTTGCTCAATGCGTGGTAATGGTGCATATAACATTGAAGGATCCATATTGCCTTGTAACGCCACTTTATCACCAATGCGTGCTTTGGCATTTTCAATATCAATAGTCCAATCTAAGCCAACAGCGTCACAACCTGTTGCAGCAATATCTTCTAACCACATGCCACCATTTTTAGTAAATAAAGTTACTGGTACTTGGCGGCCATCATTATGGCGTGTTAAACCATCAACAATTTTTGCCATATATTGTAGTGAGAATTCTTTATAATCGCGTGGCGACAATACACCGCCCCATGTATCAAATACCATTACAGACTGAGCGCCAGCAGCAATTTGTGCATTTAAGTAAGAAATAACGGAATCAGCTAACTTATCAAGTAACAAGTGCAATGTTTGCGGCTCTGCAAACATCATTTTTTTGATTTTAGTGAAACCTTTTGAACTACCACCTTCGATCATATAAGTCGCTAGAGTCCAAGGGCTACCAGAGAAACCAATTAATGGTACATCACCATTTAAAGTTTTCTTAATAGTACGAACCGCATTCATGACATATTGCAATTCGCCTTCTGGATCAGGAATACCAATTTTATCAACATCGGCTTTACAGGTAATCGGGCGTTCAAACTTAGGGCCTTCGCCTGTTTCAAAATATAAACCTAATCCCATCGCATCTGGAATCGTTAAAATATCGCTGAATAGAATTGCAGCATCAAGCGGGAAACGGCGCAATGGCTGAATAGTCACTTCACACGCTAAGTCTGCGTCACGACAAACCGTCATAAAGTCGCCAGCGTCTTTACGCACTTCACGATACTCAGGCAAATAACGACCAGCTTGACGCATCATCCATACAGGGGTGTAATCAACAGGTTGACGCAATAGTGCGCGCAAATAAGTATCATTTTTTAATTCAGTCATGAAAGTTCTTCTCCGCTATAATATGCGCGCATTCTAGCACTTCAAAATTTATTGATCTATGTCCCAAATCAAATCTAGGCACGCTCTTCCAGCTCAAAGCACTTTTTTTGTGATATTTCGCAAAATTAATGACAAAAACTAGATTTGCAATATTCGAGGTACAGCTAAAAGAACTCATTAACGAAATACACTTTACGTTTTAATCACAGAATTTGAGGTACAAAAAACAAGCAGCAAAAAAATAAATTAATAAATAGTGAAATTTTTTTAGCGGTAGCAAGAAACATACGTGTCAATATATTTTACAGATTTTTTGTTATTTTTCATTAGCTTCCACACCAGTGGTTAACCAGATATGAACCAAGAATTCTCATCTGGTTAATCGTGGACATTATCTTTAACTCTTGATAGGTAACACTTTTTTACATTCATCTTTTTAGTAAAAATGGCTTCCGAATTAGTTGATGAAAAAAGCTTTTTAAATTTTCTCTGTCAAAAAAGCAATTCTAGTAAAAATAACGCTAATGACGGCACTTTACGTACGAAGAAATTCGTGGAATATATGCTCTATTAAAGTTGTTGCAGCATGAAAAAGCCTTTGCTATAAATTATCCCGCGCTACAGAAAAACAATAATAAAAATCAAGAATAACTAAAAAGAAGCTAGTTTAACTAGACCATACAGCGAGCATTTCAAGCCTTACTTCGGTAAGGCTTTTTTATTGCCTAAATTATTATAGTCTGCAGTTCCAATATACTAATGTGGTTATATTTTAATACCGTAAATACTAATAAAATAATAGAGAGTTAGCATGCCAACAGTAATCGAATGTAATCGCACAATGAAAACCGCTATTATTATTTGGCTAATCGCTGTCACACAAAGTTTATTAGCTATTAGCGGTATATTTGGTATCACAAACACAACTTATGAGCGTATAACCTTTGGTCTATTAGAGTTAATGACGATGGTGCTAGTGATAGCCAATTTAGCAGCAATTAATCGCTTTATTGCAAAGAAGAAACATCCTATTGCATATAAACTGGGCCGGCTATGCTTTTACTCATTATTATTCTGCTTTATAGGCGATATTATTAATCGCAATTTTTTACAGCAGTTTTATCAGTATGACAGCTTAATAAAACACAGCTACCTTGCTGACTCGGTAGTATTTTTCTTTCCCGGCTATCTAATTTTAACTGCAGCAGTGGTATATATTGCCAAATTAAAAGGCGTATCAAATCGCTTCTTAATTACCACTGCAATATTGGCAAGCATTACGGCGCTATATACTTACTTTGATATGCACCTTGCGAATAGCAGCACGTTATTAACACTTATTACCGCATCATATTCAGTATTAGTAAGTATTCTAGCTGTATCAGCAATTTGGTTATTAAAAGCTTTTAGATGGCGACAGGCTTCGCTAAAAATATGGTTAGTCGCCTTTGGTTTAGTGCTCGCTATGATAGCGGATGCAATCATTGGCCAATTTTGGATTTTTGGTAATCAAGGGCAAGGTTACTTCCCAATGGTGAGTCATATCAATTGGATTATCTACGTTGCTTCTCAATTACTAGTCCAACAACTTCCCCTTGCGCTTTTACAAAATAAACATCGATAATGATTTATATCAATAAGTGAGTGTTAACATCACTAACAAAAGTAGTATATTAAAAGTAGCACATATATTTTTTGTACTAATCAGGATAATAGCTAGAGTCTAATTATGACAGTTGCACACGGCGAACATACCATCGACATTCAAGGAGACATAATTCTTTTGAAGTTAATCGGTTCCTTTAATGAAATGGGTGCAGCAAAGTTTACAAAAGGAATGAAAGACGCAATTCTAAGCCTAAAAGGTGCTCCATTTGCAATTTTAGTTGATGATTTAGAAGTTATTGGTGGCACACCTGAAGCATATGCCGAGCTTGAATTATACAATCAATGGCTAAATACTCAGAATATGCGCGCCAAGGCAATGGTTATAGACTCCCCTGTAACCTTGGCTATAATTGAAAAGTACGCACCATCACGTGCAAAACAAAATATCTCTATATTCAACAATCGTGATGATGCTATTTTGTGGTTAAAAGCTTCACTGTAAACAGTATTATTTAACAACTTATTTTTTTAGGTGTTTGTCTAAGAAACCAATTAATTTTGAGTAGTAATGTTCGGCCTGATCTACCGTCTCAAAACTATGACCGAAACCATCTAAAACGCTCCATTCATGCTTAATTTTATTCGCCTGTAAAGCAAACCTTAAACGATACCCATGCTCTATATCCACCACTTCATCTTCTGTTCCATGAGCAATAAAGACCGGCTTAGTGATTTTACTCGCATGGTATATAGGCGAATACTTAAATAGTTTATCTTGCTCTGTTTCAGGATTACCAACAATCTTTCTCAATTGACTTTGAACATTGTCATCATTTTCAATGTCAGACCGCTGAAACAATAGTGCTAAGTCTGTGACACCGGCAAAAGAAGCTGCACATTGATACAGTTCAGGAGATCTAATAACACTATATAGCGCAGAATAGCCACCATAGCTTCCACCAATAATACACACTTTGTCATTAGCTATAGTGAAGTTGTTTTTCACATGTTTTAAGGCTAACTCGATATCATCTTCAATTAATTGTCCCCACTGTCCCATGCCATCTTGTTTAAACTTTTTCCCGTATCCAGATGAGCCACGATAATTAACTTGTAATGTTGCATAGCCAGCATCAACCAATACTTGAATTTCTGGAGAATAATACCGAGTGTCACTAACACCGATTGGGCCTCCGTGAGGTATAACTAATAGTGGAGGGTTACTAATTTCTTCCGGCATAGTTAAAAAGGCTTCTATTTCACTATTATCATTAGCCGTTAAGGTAATAACCTTTGATTTCTGTAAACTCGCATTTTTCAGCCATGGCTTTAAATCGATAACTGATACATAATCTTTTTCTTCTTCACGATAAACAAATATTTCTCCTCCGCTATCACTACCAGAAACACTAAACAACCGATTTGCATTATCATATGCGGTACCAAGAGAGTATGTATTCTCTGCACCCGATGCTTTACTTAAAGCTTCCTTATGCTCAACTAATCGACTATCAAAGTAGTACTGGCTCACAGCACCTTTCTCCAAATATTCTACACCTAAAATACTAACTGAACCTCGCGAAATAATAACATCACGTAAGTCATATTTTGGGTGAATATAAACCGTTTCTCGAATTTCATGGCTTGATAAATCAAATATTTGTAGTGATTTCTTATCGGTTTTATGGTTCGTTAATATATACAAGGCCGAATTTTTTTCATCATATAAAACTGGCAGAAAGTGGTCGTCAACATCTCCAGTCCATACATGCTTCAAGCGGTTAGGCTTAGATTTTGTGCCTTGACGAATAAATAGCTCTGGCTTTTTATCAACATACCTAACTCCAGCCGTACGCTGGCCTTTTTCATCGACCAACCATCGCTCTAGTTTAGGACCTCGCTTATTCAGTCTTTTTCTGTTACCAGTCTGACTATCCAAACTTTTGCTTTTTATTTTTATATTAAATAAATCTACATGATAGCCACTGTCATTTTCTTCGTTCTCCCTATATTTAGCAAAAATAGCATAGCTATCATCATCAACTTTAGGATCTAACCAATAGCCATTTTGATTTAAAAATGCGACTTTACTGATAGAAATATCGTCATCGTCAATATCAAGTGTGATCAGAACATATCGACGGAACCCGCCTCTAGAGTGCTCTTTCAATGCTATTACATTAGCACCTAGCCATGTTAAATCGACCACTTCATTATCATGTTTAATTGTTTGAATATAATTTTCATGCTTGAAGCGTTCTATTGAATATTTATCAGCACGTAAAACTTCATATTCTTTACCACTTGAAATATCTTTAACATAAATACCATATTGCCTTGGGAACCTTTTGGTATAAGTAACGAGATTTCCTGATGCACTCAACGCAAAGCTTGAATAATTACTGCCATAAAAAAAATCTTTTATCGATAACTTATCAGCTGCTGATTTACCATCAGAAGCAAAGCTAGTGTGAGCCACTAATGACATCAATACTGTAATTAAAAAAATCTTCATTTTCATCTCAATCTTCCCCTACTACTGGTTTTGATTTATTTAAGAAAAAATCGATATATTGATCATTTGGATAAATACCATTAACCACTTCAAAATTATCAATATATTCGGGGAAGTCTTGCTTAGTTATTGCCAATAAAATGCTAGTACGATTTAATATCTTAGCTGAGAAAGAACTATTATTAGTTTCATACATCAGTAAGCCGGTATAGTTGAGCTTGCCAGCTTTAACTTCAAAATTTAGATTTAAATGTTCTAATTTAGAATATTGCTTAAGAGAGTTATCAACTTTATTTGAAACTCTGCTCCAATTGTATGTTCCAGCTTTGAGCTTAATAACACTAAAGTGTTGCGAATAATTTAAAGGACCAAACGAATGGGCATTACCAAAACCACTGCCTTCTAAAATAACCTGCCCGGCTTTCCCTTTACTATAAATAGCAATGATAGCAAAGCCTTCATCGTCCTCTAAAGTAGGAATAATAGCCTTTTCTTGTGAATAACCGTAGAGTGAATATAAGAGTAAAGATAGAAAAATAGATAATTTCAAAATCGTTCCTTGTTTTTGTATTATTGTTATTATATCACCTTATATTGCTGTTATTTAAAAGTAAATAATTATAGAGCTAAAATACTGATTTATAGTTTCGCTTGTACATTAGTAATAATTCCCACAAATAAAAATGAATTCAAATTAAGGGTATTTAAATGGAAGAAGTTGATGTATTAATCGTGGGCGCAGGGGTTGTTGGCTTGGCCATAGCTGCGCGATTAAGCCAACGCTATAATAATGTTTTATTAGTTGATAAAAACTTAAGCTTTGGTGAAGAAACCAGTAGTCGTAACAGCGAAGTGATCCATGCAGGCATTTATTACCCAGAAAACAGCTTAAAGGCACGGTTATGTGTGAAAGGGAAAGAGCTACTATATCAATACTGTCAACAGCGCCATATTCCACATCAACGAGTCGGAAAATTACTAGTAGCAAATAATAAACAAGAAGAAGAACAGTTAAAAACAACCTTAGCTCAAGCTAAGCGTAACGGTGTTGATGATTTAGTGTGGCAGAACCAATCGCAATTAACTAAGTCCACGCCAGCATTAGCCGCTACTGCCGCACTATTGTCTCCATCAACGGGGGTTATCGACGTACACAGCTACATGCAAAGCTTACTTGCCGATATTGAAAATCAAGGTGGATTATTTGTCGCACAAACCAACTTTGTTAAAGCAACCGTAAATAAGCTTGGTATTGCTGCCACACTGAATAGCCAGGGAGAACAAATTAAACTGCAATGTAAAACAATTATTAATTGTGCGGGCTTGCACGCAACACAAGTTGCAAAAGCAATTACAGATATGCCAATTAATAAAATCCCTAAACTTCACTATTGTCGAGGACACTATTTTAGCTATCAAGGGCAAAGCCCTTTTCAACAGCTTATTTATCCAATACCAGAAGCAAACGGGCTTGGTATTCACGCCTCGCTCAATACAGCTGGGCAGTTAAAGTTTGGCCCGGATACACAATATATCGAAAATATTGATTACCAAGTTTCCGACAACTTAAAAGCAAAGTTTATTAAAGCAATCACAAAATATTTCCCTACAATTGATCACGATAAGTTAATACCTGACTATGCAGGCATTAGACCTAAATTACAGGGCCCTAATGAAGGCTTTAAAGACTTTTGTATACAAGATGAAAAACAACACAATGTGAAAGGGCTAATTAACCTCTTTGGCATTGACTCTCCAGGCTTAACCTCAAGCCTAGCGATTGCTGAGTATGTTGAAGGCTTACTCAATTCATAATATTTAAGCACAAAAAAGCCAGCGCTAAGGCTGGCTTTTCATATTAACGCTGTAGGTTAAGCATTTAATAACATTAAATTACTTATCACCAACTTGTGCTGCTGCTTCAGGCTTTTGAATTTCAAGTAATTCAATTTCAAATTCAAGCACTGAGTTACCAGGAATGCGTGGTGGATTACCGTTTGGTCCATACGCTAAGTCAGATGGAATAGTAAATTTAAATTTAGAACCAACTGACATTAACTGAACACCTTCAGTCCAACCAGAAATTACACGATTCAGTGGGAATACTGCTGGCTCGCCACGATCGTATGAACTATCAAAAGTTTCGCCATTTAAGAAAGTACCTTTGTAGTGAACTTTTACGGTATCAGTCGCCGCTGGTTTTTCACCTTCTGCTGCAGTCATTACAAGGTATTGAATACCTGAATCTGTTACTTTAACACCTTCTTTCTTAGCATTTTCTTCCAAGAACTTTTGACCTTCAGCTAGGCTTGCTTCAGCACTTACTAATGCTTGCTCTTGTTGCTTAGCTTTCATCGCTTGATCTAAGTTCATTAACAACGCCTGAATGTCTTCTTTCTCTATTTGAGATTCGCCATTTAAGCTATCAGTGAAACCACGAAGGATAAGTGACTTATCTAACGCTAAACCCATTTTATTATGTTCTTCTAGGTTACGCTCCATGTACATACCAATAGAAGCGCCTAAACCATAGGCTTGCTTTTGTATTTCAGTTTCAAGAACTGCTGGCTTTTCTTCTTGTTTTGCTTGTTCTTGACAACCCATTACTGACAATAAAGCAATGGCGACTACAGTCGGTTTAAAAAATCTCATTTACATCTCCGTTTTACTACTCAGTCGGAAATTCCCGCTAAGTCATTAAATATGTGTGAATTGTGAAACAATGCGGCTTATACTAACGATAAATGAGACAAGAAAAAAGTATTAATATTTTGCTAAACTGTAACTTAACTATTCGAACGCTCAAACTACTGTTTTTACTAACATTACTAACGGCTTGCCAACCTAGCGGCCAAGCACCAGAGCAACGTTGGCAACATGCGGTTGAAGGTGCCTATGCTGCCAATATTTCAAATGACGGCAAATATAGTGTGGTGTCTTCTATTCATCATGGTGTCAGTCTTTGGGATCTTGAAAAGAATGCCTTAAAATATAGTTGGTCACAGCAGCAAAACAGTGCCGATAACTTAGTCCTCGTTGCCGATATTGCCGACAACAATAGCCACGCCCTGATTGCAAATCGTAATGACTTCTCTTTGTGGAATATAACCAATGGTAATTCAGAGGGATTTTGGGCAATTAGCGAGTCCAACATTCGTGACATTGCCGTTGCTAATGATGGTCGTTATGTTTTAGTTGGGCAAAGTAATGGCAAAGTGGTTCATATTAATACCAACAATGGTCGCCGGTTGGAGTTTTTAGGTCATCAAGAAAAAATCAATGCCGTAGATATGATGCCGAATGGTCGCGTTGCCATTTCTGGTTCGAATGACTTTGTTGCCTATGTTTGGGACACAGAGTCAGGGCAAGTCATTTATCGCTTTAATCACCCAAGTAGAGTCACCATGGTTGCCCTCGACCCTAAAGGCCGATATGCATTTACCGCTGACAGCAAAAAGTCGGCAAATATATGGGATTTAAAAACCGGAAAGCTAATAACAAAGTTAAATTACACTAATCGCCAAGAAGTTTTCAGTGCCGTACAATTTTCGCCAGATGGCACTAAGCTCCTTACTGGTGCGCCATCACGTAAAGTTAGTGTCTGGGCAATTTCAACTGGCGATAGAATTACCAGTTGGCGAGTAACGCCACGTGAAGACATTCGACCCGCTGGTGCTGTTGTTTACAGCGTAGCTTTTAGAGATAATAGCCAAGTAATTACAGAAAGTTCTTCCGGATACGCCGAATTATGGCAGGTAAATAAATAGTGAAATCAGTTAATGACCTAACTCAAGCAATAGAATCGCTTGAAACTCGTAACGCTTTTCAAGACGACGTTATTGAGCAACTCAACCATGAATTATCAGTGCACCAAAGTGAAATAGCAGAATTAAAATTACAACTGAACTTAATTGCCAAACGACTTAAAGAAAACAATTCGAGTCAATCAGGTAAAGAAGAAATAGAGCCTCCACCACCGCACTACTAAACACAGTTAAACAAACATTAAGCTAAATAAATATTTGTTTAGCTTAATGTTCTTTCGTTATTCCTGCTTAAAAATACCAATAACCTGCTCATTAGGTCGCACTTCTTGCGCAACATGCTCTTGTGCTTGCGACATTTGTTCACCACAATTTACACAAGTAACAGTTTCCACTTCATTTTCTTTGGTTAACGCCATGGTATCCATTGCCTGACACTTTGGGCAAGTAGCCCCGGCTATAAATCGTTTTTTCACGCTAATACTCAATTTAAGGTAAGTTTCATTTCAATTTCAGTTAAGAAAGCAAGATAAATGTCCTGCTGCTTTATTTTACCTTGAATAATCCCCTAAGGAAAAGCGACAATAGCGCCCTGCATTGAAAAGAGTAATTGATAAATGATCACAGCCACAGACTTAAGTTTAGCCCGAGGTGCAAAATACCTCATAAAATCATCAAGCTTTACAATACACCCTAACCATAAAGTTGGGCTTGTTGGTGCGAACGGCTGTGGAAAATCATCATTATTTGCAAGTTTATTAGGCACCTTGCCGCCAGACATGGGCAATTTATCAATGCCTGCAAGTTGGAAAATTGCCACCGTTAAGCAAGAAACGCCGGCACTAGAACAGTCAGCATTAGATTATGTTATTGATGGCGACCACGAATATCGTCAACTAGAAGCAAAGTTAGAGCAAGCACGACAAGACGACAACGGAACACTAGAAGCGACTATTATCAACCAAATAGACGCTATTAGCGGTTATAGCTTACCAGCGCGAGCAGGTGAATTACTTCATGGCTTAGGTTTTTTGCAAGAACAGTTATCAAACCCAGTAAAATCATTTTCTGGTGGTTGGCGAATGCGCTTAAATTTAGCACAAGCATTAATCAGCCGAGCAGACTTACTATTACTCGATGAGCCTACTAACCATTTAGATTTAGATGCAGTCATCTGGTTACAACGCTGGTTAAAGCGCTTTACTGGCACCTTGGTATTAATATCACATGACCGCGACTTTCTAGATGATGTTATCGGCCAAATTTTACATATTGAGCAACAAAATGCGAAGTTATACTCTGGCAACTACTCGGCATTCGAGCTCCAGCGTGCAGAGCATTTAGCCCAACAAGACGCACAATTTCAAAAGCAGCAAAAGGAAGTGGCGCACTTAACCTCATTCGTTGACCGCTTTCGTGCTAAGGCAAGTAAAGCAAAGCAAGCACAAAGTCGATTAAAAAGATTACAGAAACTGCCAGATTTAGCGCCGGCTCACGTTGACAGTCAGTTCACTTTCAGTTTTGAAAAACCGGATACCTTACCCTACCCATTATTGGCACTAACAGAAAGCCAATGTGGTTATAATGATCAGGCAATAATTCTTGAAGATGTTGCTATGACACTTGTACCAGGCAGTCGTATCGGCTTACTTGGTCGTAACGGTGCCGGTAAATCAACCTTGATAAAATCACTGGCTGGAGACTTAAGCATTTTGCAAGGTGAGCGTTATTGCGCACAAGAGTTGCGCGTTGGCTACTTCTCTCAGCACCAGTTAGAACAATTGCATATGGCAAGTAGTGCAATTGAGCATATTATTCGCGCTAAGCCAGAATTAACTGAATTACAGGCGAGAACCTTTTTAGGGCGTTTTGGCTTTAGTGGTGACCAAGCTCTCGACAGTGTTGGCACTATGTCTGGCGGTGAAAAAGCTAGGTTGGTACTAGCGCTTATTGTTCTAGAGAAACCACAGCTGCTACTACTTGATGAACCCACCAACCACCTTGATTTAGAAATGCGCCAAGCCTTGGTACTTGCGCTACAAGATTTTGACGGTGCTATTATTCTGATTGCCCATGACAGATATTTATTAGAGTCATGTGTTGATGAGTTTTATTTGGTTGCAAATGGTCGAGTTACCGACTTTGATGGCGACATTGACGATTATCAACAATGGCTGAACGATGATAAAAAACAAACAGTAAAAGCAAATAAAGTGGTTAGCGAACCGCAAATCGATAAAAAGCAATTGCGTAAAGAGCAGGCAGAACTTCGTAAAAAAGCTTCACCACTTCGTAAGCAAGCCGACAAGTTTGAGAAATTAGTTCAAAAAGATCAAAGCATCTTAACTGAAGTAGAAGCTAAACTTGCGGATAGCGACATTTATCAAGCAGAGTATAAGGCTGAGCTAACAAAATTACTAAAACAACAAGCAAACCTTAAACAAGATATTGAAGAGAATGAAATGCAGTGGCTCGACTTAGAAGAGCAAATAGAAGAGATAATGTCACAAGCATTATAAATTTATTGCTACACTTAAACTAAGGCATGTTGATCTTTGGTGTATGTTTTTGCAATAGTTTAGTGAGTATTTATACCACAAAGTTCAACACGCCCTAAAGCATTCCGTTATTTTAGTTTTTGGCACAACACAGTTATAGGACATTATGATGAAAAAATTAACCTTAGCAATATTGAGTATTGCCCTATGTACAACGAATTTTGCGCACAGTGCTGACCTAGATCTTGGCATTTACGAATTAAATCGAGGAGAATTTAAAGCCGCTATTGCCGAATTTGAGCCTTTAGTTGCTGAAGAATATGCACCAGCTCAATATCAAATGGGCTTAGTGTACTTAAATGGTTATGGTGTGATCAAAAACCCTAAAAAGGCACTTGAGTTATTTAATTTAGCCGCTTCACAAAATTATACAGAAGCATTGTTTGATTTATCGTTACTGTATAGTGAAGGTGAAATCATCAAGAAAGATTTAAAAACTGCTTATGCTTTAATGGAAAAAGCTGCCAATAAAAACTTACCGCGTGCACAGTTTAATCTTGGGGTTATGTTATATAACGGTGATGGTGTAACTCGCAATTATTTAAAAGCATCACGTTGGTATCAAAAGGCGGCTGACCAAAACTACGCCCTAGCGCAATTCAACCTTGCTTTAATGTATTTTGAAGGCAAAGGCGTAGCAAAAAGCACAGAAATGTCTTATATCTGGAATATTATCGCCGCTAAAAATGGCTATAAAATGGCGGAAAAAAGTCGCGATATGGACGAACATAAACTCACGGTTGATCAAATAAAAACCAATCGTGAGAAGGCCGATGCTATTTATCGAAAAATTCTAGATCAAAGAGAATTAAAATTACGTAAACTCTCATAGCGTTTAACGCTAAATGGTCACAATAAGCCCGCTACAAACATAGCGGGCTTATTATTTTTGAAGCGAAAATAATTCACCTAACACTGCAAATAAAACTAAATAATTAAACTAACTGTGCTTTCAAGTTATCTTTATATCTTCTAGATAAGTTTAGAACTTTACCGTTATTAAGCTTTACTTCACTATCACCACTACTTAGCGGTGTAATTGATTCAACATAGCTTAAGTTAATGGCATGCGAGCGATGAATACGACAAAAACCCTTCTCTGCTATCTGTTCACTTAACTGTGTTAAAGTTGCTCGTGTTGGATAAATGCGGCCATTTATATGTAAATTGACGTAATTTCCAGCTGACTCTAACCATTCTACGTCAGTAATCTTAATAATAAATTCCTTGCCAAGCTTTTTCACTAATAGCCTATCAATAGGTTTATTTACTTGTTGGTTATCACTTTCTTCTTCACTTTCTGCCACAGGGTTCGCTTCACCTTGTAAGCGCGCCAAAATAAAACGATAACCTTGCAAAAATATAATAAAGAATATAAATGCCCATAAATCTTTTCGATACTCGTAAAGCAATTCAAACCACAAATCACCAAAGTCGTAACTACGCTGCACTGAAAAATAAGCTAATTTTCTAAGCCCGACCATAATGCCAACATGCAATAGTGAGAATACCGAAGCGGCAACAAAATATTGCAAAAACGAGCGTTTAACAGCTTGCCAATTAAAAGGTATTTTTCTCAATAATAGAATAATAAAAGGTAACAGCAGCAAGGTACTTATTGCACTAGAGTATTCCCAAACAAAAGGTTCCCACATGTCGAAAGGCAATGAGGTATTTTTTCGCTGTGCTTCCATTATTTCAGAAGTTGCTAATAAGGTATTATTAATAAAAAAATAAATAACAACCGCAACAACTTCATAACGTAGCTTGTATTTCTGAAAATGTTTTAACTTGCTCATAATATTTATCCCAAGACTATATTTTTTATCCCCGTATATCGCCTTTTATCCCTAGCCATTGTTTTTACAACCTTTATAGCAAGTATTTATTGAGTGTATCAGTGAAGATATCTTCATCACAAGTTGAATGAGTTTTTAAAAAAATGCCAAATTTATTACCGCACCACCTTAAAAGTACCTTAACCAAGTTATTCATTCCAGACATTAGGCAAATGCCAGATAGGCGCTATGATCTTGATTGGCTAAGAGTCATCGCCTTCGGTTTATTGATCCTTTTCCACTGCGGTATGTTTTACGTAGAAAACTGGGGCTGGCACGTTAAAAGCCAATATCAGTCAGCGTTGCTTGAAAATATTATGCTAATTGTTGAGCCCTGGCGCATGGCCTTATTATGGCTAATTTCAGGTATCGCCATTCGCTTTATAATTGCGAAAGTTTCAGTGTGGCATTTTATTAGTATGCGTTCTTTACGCATATTACTACCTTTATTATTTGGAATTTTGGTTGTCGTACCGCCACAGCTTTACGTTGAAATGACTGTAAATGGTGATATCAATATGAATTACTGGCAATTTCTAAAGGCATTTTTTAGCAATAGCAGTGGCGTATTTGACAACTATCAATCTGGAATTTGGCCACATATTGATGTTAACCACTTATGGTTTTTACGCTCTCTTTGGCAGTACTCACTACTGATACTCTGCCTATTGCCTGTACTAAATAGCGCAAAAATAACCAGTGCCGTTAACTGGCTGTTTCGTCAACCAGGCGCACTGGCAATATTACTGGCAACATTACCGATATTTATTATCCAAATTAATTGGCCAATGAATACGGTACGTTACCCGCTTGGCTTCACTTTTATGCTTTACGGCTATTTAATTGGTTGGCAACCGAACTTTTGGCAACGACTAACCAGTAATTTAGGTTGGCTAAGCAGTAGCTTTGCCGTGGCCTTTATCTGTTTCATTTATTTTTATAATCAGGTTTGGCTTTTCGAACAGGCAAACCCTAATAGTCATGACGCTTGGCTACTTATGCTTGGTATGTTTAATTACAGCTTATTACGCATACTCGGTGCTCTGGTACTTTTTGCCATCGCCTACAAAATGCTTAACAAAAACTCGCCAACGCTAAGTTATTTAAATAACGCCGTGTATCCATTCTATATATTGCATCAAAGCTTTATCGTCGTTATTGGTTATCAATTATCTAACTATCATTTAGGTGCCTTTATAGAGGCTAGTTTACTTATTTTTGCAACCATCATTTCTTGTTTCATTAGCTACGAAATCATAAAACGTATTAACCTACTCAGACCTTGCTTTGGATTAAAAATGCGACCGTTTAAGCGACAAATAAGTCAACGATTCGCTTATACTATTACGCTTTTGATGGTTTTACCCATAGGCATAGAGATATTGATTTAAGTCGCAAGCTCCCTCAAAGCAAAACTGCAAATATTGTTTAAAAGAGAGGACGACAGTGATCTAAATCAATAAGCACTCCGAAGAGGTTATTTACAATAGGTTAAGTATCTATTTACTTTTTTGTTATCTCTAGGAGTGAGTTATGAACATTTTCGATATGCTTATCAATGACCCTGTAGTGCTATATTCTTTTATCGGTTTAGCTGTTGTATTAGGTATTTGTAGTTTTTATGTTTACTACTTTTTGAAACATATAAACGAAGACGAAAAGTAGTTAGTCTGCCAATAGTTAGCATGTCACAACACCTAAGTCATATTGAGTAAAGTTCATTGTGGCTTAAGGTGGGCATTATTATGCTTATATCGTACAATATGCTTTTGTTGTTTTCAGCCTTAAATACCTTATGTTTACCGAAAGCTCTTTCTCACCTGCGTGGTGGCTTAAAAATGGTCATGTACAAACCATGGCGGCAAAATTCCTTAGACGTAACCATACTTTAGATACTCGCAATGAAACGCTAGAGTTACCCGATGGTGATTTTGTTGACTTAGCGTGGACCGAGAGAGTGAGCGCAGATTGTGATCGCCCCATAGTGGCGGTATTACATGGTTTAGAGGGCTCTAAAAACAGCCATTACGCCAGAGGAATGCTTTCAGCAATCAAAGCCAAAGGGTGGGTTGGAGTGTTAATGCATTTTCGTGGCTGTAGTGGCAGGCCAAATCGCATGGCAAAATCTTATCACAGTGGCCAAACTTGCGACGTTGATTTTTTTAGTCGCTATATAGCCAAGCAGTACCCGCAAGCAAAAAAGGCTATTGTTGGTTTTTCACTGGGTGGAAATGTCCTTACCCGTTATTTGGCTGAACAAAAAGAAAACATTTATCACGCCGCCAGCGTTATTTGCGCGCCGCTCGATTTATCCAGCTGCTGCGATAGAATTAACCAAGGCTTTTCCCGAGTTTATCAAAAATACCTAGTCGATATGTTAAAAGATAGTACGCTGGAAAAAATGCGTATTAACTTAGTCAACAATATTGATAAGCAAAAATTACTCAATATTCGTTCTATTCGCGACTTCGACCAAATGGTAACCGCGCCAATAAATGGCTTTATTGATGCTAATGATTATTATCAAAAAGCCAGTGGCCGCGATGTAATTAGTGATATTCAAACACCTTGCTTAATTATGCACGCAAGCGATGATCCTTTTTTATGTCATAAGAACACCACCGCAATCAGTAGTCTACCTGACCATATAATTTTTGAAGTCAGTGAACGAGGCGGTCATGTTGGTTTTATTAGTGGTAACAATCCATTCAAACCACATTATTGGCTAGAATCACGGATCCCTGAATTTTTTGCGAGACACTTATGATCATCCCATTAGATAGCTTACCGAAAGAAACAGTAATCGCCATTATTGAAAACTTCGTACTACGTGAAGGCACTGAATATGGCCGTGAAGATGTCGCATTAGCAGATAAAATTCAGCAAGTTTATCAACAGCTAAAACAAGGTACGGCATTACTGGTTTATTCTGAGCTACACGAAACCGTTAATATTTTACCTGCAGATCAATTTGTAGAGGGCGTTGAAGAAGAGTATTAAGCATAATTTTGCAATAAAAAAAGCACTGGTTAAGTGCTTTTTTTATTTCTGTGTTGGCACTGTTAGCGAGTAAACGTTACCGAAAAACTCACCGGCACGACATAATCAATACTTGGTAATGACGCTAACTCTTTTAGTTTATTAATGCCGGCAACAATTCCGTAAGCGTCAGCTTTAATAAAAAATGGCTTTAACGTGGTAACTAGTAACGTATCTTTATTAAGTTTACTAACCGTTACATCGAAGTTCACTTCTTGACTGTGGCCATGGAAGTTTAATGTGCCGTTAATAGTTGCCATTTTGCTATCGCCAGCACTTAGTTTCGCTAACAGTTGTTTATCAAGCTGAGCATTAAATACTGCTGAAGTATATTGCTGTGTTTCAAAAACAAACTTTTTCATGCGTTCATCACGAATTGCAATATTGGTATCAACACTGGTTAGATCAACACTGATATTAACTTGACCATTTTTATCAACACTTCCTTCTAGCGTTTTAAAGCTATGATTTTCAGCAATCGCGCCCTTTTTTACTGAAATAAAATTAAGCAGTGAATTCTTATTATCTAAATGCCAACCGGCGAAGCTAGATAAACTTATTACCGAGCATAAGAAGAATGTTATTAAAGACAAGATGGATTTGCGCATTTAGCACTCCGTAAATTAAGTTAAACGATAATTGCTGATTAAGTTATTCAACTCGTTCAGCAATTTCTCAGTTAACTTAATTGTAAGGCTAATTATGTGACATTTCTAACATTATAGAATTTTTTACGTTAACAATCGGCTAGCTCGGTGTGGTTTAATGACCTTCTGCCAAGGGATAGCCTTATTCCCTAAGGAGAGGAAGTCAGGCTGCATTAAAGTATCACGCTGGTTATAGGTCAGCGGCTTAAATTCGCTATCAATAATACTGCCGCCCGCCTGTTCGATAATACAATGGCTAGCGCCGGTATCCCATTCCCCTGTTGGGCCAACTCTTAGGTAACAATCAGCTCCACCTTCAGCGATTAAACAGTTTTTGAGTGAGCAACTGCCTAAGGCAATATGATCATAAGAAAACTCATCACTAAGATATTGCCCCATTAAATTGATATCTTGACGACGACTAATAGCAACCTTTATCCGGCGCTCTCCATCGTACTCAGCAACATGAATCCTATGGCTACCAACATTATTTTCTTTGAAGGCGCCAAGGTTCTTTTGCCCATAATAAGTTAACTGATGATCAGGGGCATGAATAACGCCAATGCTTGGCCAACCGTTTTCCACTAAAGCAATATTAACCGCGAAGTCACCACTACCAATAATAAATTCACCTGTGCCGTCGATAGGGTCAAGTAACCAATACCGAGACCATTTGCCACGTTTGGCCAGCTCTAACGCCCCAACCTCCTCTGAAATCACAGGAATATCCGGTGTTAAGGTTTTTAACTGTGCCATTAAAATATCATTAGCGGCGATATCAGCACTCGTGACAGGGCTATTATCTTCTTTCATTTCAGCGGTAAAATCGCCATGCTTATAGTAGCGAGCAACTTCTTTTCCCGCTTTTTTTGCACTTTCTATGGCTATTGCTAATAATTTCTCTGAGCTCATTCAGTACCTCTTAAATGATCTTTCACTAATAACAACGCGGCAATACTTCGAGCTTCGTTAAAGTCGCTAGCTTGCAATAATTGCTGGTAGTCATCTAAACGCCACGGCACCACCTCTAATTCTTCAGGCTCATCACCTTCAAGCTTTTCTTGATATAGGTTTTCACCAAGGAAAATAGTCATTTTCGCATCAAAAAAAGCAGGGGCTGTTGCTAACTTATGAATAAAGCTTAGCTTATCGGCACCATAGCCAATCTCTTCTTTAAGCTCACGGTTTGCGGCAGTGGGCGCATCCTCACCAGCGTCAATCAAACCCTTTGGAAAACCTAGTTCGTAGCTATGCGTACCAGTACAATATTCTCGCACCAGTAGCATAGTATTGGCATCTAACATTGGCACCACCATTACTGCACCATTACTGCTACCAGGGATTCGCTCGTACTCTCTGCTCTCGCCGTTGCTAAAGGTTAAATCAACCTGTTCAACAGCAAATAATCGACTTTTCGCAACCTGTTTAATTGCGGTAATTTGTGGCAGTTGTTTTTTTTTGCTCATAATGCCCTTCAAACACTACAGAAATGAGGAAATGAATCTATAGAAATAGGTATAATCCTATAATAAACGTGTTTCTAGGAAAAAATCTATGCTTGATTGGACAAAAATTTCAACTGTTTTACTGGATATGGATGGCACCATTCTAGATTTGCATTTTGACAACCACTTTTGGCTGCAACATTTACCCAAACGTTTTAGTGAAAGTAACAATATCTCTTTTGAAGAAGCACAAAGCCAACTGAGAAGTCATTACCAAAAGGTAGAGGGAACCATAGATTGGTATTGTTTAGATTATTGGGCTCAGCAAACTAAACTATCGATTACTGATTTAAAGCGAGAAGTACAACATTTAATACAATTACGTGCTGATGCCCATGATTTTTTAACGGCATTAAGAGAATCTGGTCGAGACGTTGTACTGGTTACAAACGCTCACCCAGATAGCTTGTCACTAAAAATTGAACGTACTGAACTTCATCAATACTTTGATACCTTATATTCAACCCATGAATTTGGTGTCACCAAAGAATCACAACTACTATGGCAAAAACTGCAAGCTAAACATGGCTTCGACTTAGCAACAACACTATTTGTTGATGATAGCCTAACGATTTTAGATTCAGCGAAGCAGTTCGGAATTAAACACTTATTGGCGGTAGCTAATCCCGATAGTCAGCAAGAAAATAAGGTTATTGAAGAGTACCCAGCAGTAACAGATTACCGAGAGTTTATAGCTGAAATAAAACGTACTAGCGTGAAATAAATAAAAGGAATTTGTGCCAGTACGTTATTTAGATATTAATTAAGCGTCGCTATATTTTTAATCGGTAGCGACCTTTTTTATCCGCCTTGCCTAAGAAACTTAGCGCACCTTTTAGCTGTTCAGGAAATTGCTGCCCCGGCGTTAAGTAACCGCTACCACTGAAACGACCTCCTTGCTTAATTTGCGCTTTATAACTTAAACCTAAGTTATTTTTTGGATCAATTTCTGCAATTAGCTCACCTTTTTCACAACTAAGCTTAGCTGAGAGTTTACCCAGTTTTACTTTTTCATCTAGCGCTGTAATTGCAGCATTTTGCCAATGTAAATTACCAGAGAGTTCTGTACATATAGGCTTTCCAATCACAAAATTAGGCACATTAATCGTTAACTGCTCGTGAGCAATAACATCAATAGGCAAGTTTAATCTTTGCGTGATATTGTTCGCCGCTATACTGATGTTGGCATTTTCTACGGTAAGTTCAGCCAATAAACCACTTAACTCTAACTGCCCTTCAGGACCACTGATTAATGCATCACCAAAGCGAATATCGAGTTTAGGATCAAACATAAACACTGACCACAAAGACAATGAGCTTTCGACATTATTAATAACGATATCATCAACCTTTACTTGAGATATGTTCGTTTGCCAAATACTGCCTTCAACGCCAGCAACAGCAACATTGCTTGGTAACTTTATTTGACCAACAAGCCAATTTGCCGGCATAAGCGCGATGACAAAAACACCATATAAAACGAGAAAAATTGCTACGATAGCAACGTGCTTTTTCATTAATTCTTTCCTAACTGTAATCGGCGGACACGGACAACACCAGCTTGATCGGCCTTACTTAAATCAATACTTTTTACTTGCAAGCCATCACGAACGGCTAAACGTTCTAGCCAAGACAACAACTGATTAAACGAGATTTCATCAATCCACACTTGTAAGTCATCTCCTTGAGGTTGCATACGAGTAATGGTGATTTTTTCCAATCGTGAAGTTCGATTAACAATACTTGATAAACTTTCACCACTACTTCGGCCACCATTACGCTTAGCTTGTTGATATCTTTGAGTACCTTCTTGTACCCATGCTAATAGTGTTTGTTGACGTTCAATTTTAGCTTTGCTATTCGCTATGTCTTCGTTAATTGGCTGCCAAATAAGACTATATAGAATAAAAATCGATATCAATGCTGACATCGCCATCACTAATCGTTGCTCACGAATATTTAATTGCTGCCACCAAGTTTTCATGAGCGCCCCTTCGATGATTTGTCAGTAATACTAAACGAGCCTGAAATTTCATCACCTTGATTATTCTGTGCGCCTAAATTAACCGATAAGCCAGCTTTCTCTAGTGCGACCTTTAATTTTTCAAAGTACTGATAATCTTGTGCTGTTGCTTGCATACGCACTTCGTTACGCTTGCCATCAAACTTTAAAGTTTGTGGTTTAATTTCTGGCACACTTGCCAATGCTGGCTCCAAATTAATCAACAGTGGTAAAAAACCTGCTGACTCACCACTTGTACCAACTTCAGCCAACTTTCGTTTTAATTGTGAACGAATGGTTGCCACTTTAACTCGTTTAGTTGCTGGGAACGCTTTTTTGTAGTTAGCAACAATTTGCGCTTCGATATCAGCCTGCTGATTTGATAATTGGTAAAGTTCAGTACCTTTTAGGACAAAATTTAATACCAGTGCTAGACCTGCAATACCTGCTACCCAAAGCCAGTTATTAGCTGTAGCTGAGCGTTTTTCTTTAACTTGAAACTCACCCTGCAATAAATTAAATTTAAGTGAATAGTTATTTGCAAATATAGCTAAAGGCAACTCTTCTGGCAGGTATTCTATCAGTAACTCATCCGGTATATTAGTTAATGGAGAGTAGGCGTTAATGGTTTTTCTCGTATCATCACCCTGATTTAACTGTGTAGCTATAATTGACCAAGCATTCTCTTCAAATGACATTAATTGCCATGTATCAAGACGCATCAATATTTGCTGTTCTAACATTACCGCAGTCACAGAATTTTCAGTCACGGGGAGCGCTAAGGCATCCGGAATCATCACTTTACAAAATATTTCAGCATCAGCAAGCCATTGTCGCCATTGCATTAGCTGTGCACGCTCTAATGCAGCCAAAAAACAATTTTTGCCATCATCACTTTGCTTTTGTTCGCTAAAAGCAAAGAACAATTGTTCAACATCTTGTGCTAATTCATCTTCTAGCATATATGGCGCAGCTAAACGAATAGCACGCTGCGAAGAACCAGGCACAGTTAAACTTTTTATAGCAACGTCAGATGCAGGAACAAATACAATCACTTCTCGAGAGTTTGATTTCTCAGTTAATTGCGTTAATTCATCAGCATTTGGCAACTCGCCACTAGCTATAATTTCTTCATGTCCGTTAGTTTTAATTAACCAATGTATTTTGTCTTCTACCTGGCTACCTAAACGGATAAATAAGGTTTCACCCATTATTTTCGTCCTATGATGCGACTATCCACATATATATTATTCTTATTTTTCACTTTAGTATTCACGTTAGCTTTTCAATTTAATAACAACATTCATCACGGCTTAATCTCGTCCTATGCGACGGCTGATGACATTAATTTTATTTTTATTTTCAACTTGTATCACCGAGTTCATAGCAAAATAACTGTTATTAAAACTTGCTGTTGTTTTCAACTTAAAGTACTCGCTTTTAACGGTAAACTGCTCTTTTTGTTCTGCTGATATCTCAGCTTTACTTAACTCTTTAAGCGCAAAGAAATCATCAATGTTTTCGAAACCATCATCTTCACGGCTGGAAAGCACTTGCGAAGCATCATTTTGACTGATCCCCAACATACCGACAAGTATTTCAACTCTATCTTGCGCAATTGTATTCACATTAACTTTATTCAAATTTGTATTTGGCAGCACACAGGCATAATCTTTCAACTTATTGATGACAGCAACACTAAAATGCTCAATCACTCGCAGTTCACCAATACTCGCCAAATAGTTATTTGCAGCTAAATACGGAAACTCTTTCGCCGCATAATCATTATCTTCAGCACCGCCTGCGCTTGAAATGCTGCCATCAGCGTCAAGCCAGTCAGTTAATGCATCAGCCATAGACTCGGCCTCAAAATTTCCAACACCTTCAATATTTAATGCAATAAGTAACTCTTCAAAACCTTTTCTCGCTGCTGATTTTTTCGTATTTTGATTATTTTCATCGTTGTTATCAGTGCGAAGTGCATTTAAATTAAAACAACTATGCAAGTCGGTTATTTCACCGGTAATTTCACCGAAATCAACTGGGAAAGTGTTTTCTCCTTGAGCCCATATCTGTTCTAAATTTGTTACTTCCTCACTATCTTCAAATGACTTTCTTAATATTCCCTTAGCGAATGCCTCTGCCCCCATAGCATACCAGTAAGCCTGTTGATTTGAACCCACATTGGTTGTTCGCTGCATTTGTAACTGTAAACGCGCTGTCATTTGCGTGGCTAGTATGGCAATAAGCGCAACAATCAGCATAACCGTGATTAATGCCACACCTTTTTGCAAAGAAGCTTTAATCATTACTGCTTTCCTTATCAGCTAGACTATCTCCAGCTACTAAGAATTGACGACGAATTACGCCATAATCTGTAGTATCAAGTTCGATCGCTATAGCAATTGGCAAAGAGTTTTCGGCCAGTGTTTTTTGCCATTTTTTGCCGTCATAAAATTCAAAATCTAACTTTTCAACTTTTGAAATTAATGGTCTTACTTTTGGTTCTTCGCCCAGTACTGCATCAACAAAGTTAAAGTGTAAACGCTCAAGTACGTTTTCATTTAGTTGGTACGCTACTGACTGCACATCGCTACGCGGTAGTAATAATCCTGGATTCGTCCAACCATGGCGCACAAACCCTAATGCCTGCTCATTACTTGAAAAGCTCTCATTGTCTGTATGTAAAAAGCCTTCCTGCGGAGATTCACCATTAAAGCGCACACTACGGCGAGTAATTTGTATCATGTCGCGTTCAATAACTAAAAAGCCGCGTTGTAGCTCATTAATGCGATCGGTGCGTTCTTTCGAAACAGTGTCGCTATTTAGTACTGTTTGAAAGATACTAAAGCTCGCCATACTGATAACAGAAAAAATAGCGACTGCAATCAGCACCTCTAGCAAGGTAAAGCCTTGCAATTTTTGCTTACCGCTTAACTTTATTGGTGGCCTTTTAAGCGCGTGATGAACACTTAATGTTTTCATTTACTATTCTTTGACACGTATGTCATTAAGGTGGTCAATGCTGATTCTTCTTTTTCTTCCAATCGCACTTCCATGACAATCGCTCGCATATCCTTATCGGTTGTTTTGATCACTTTTTGTTGCCAAAACCATTCTTGACCGGCAACTTCTACTTTGCCTTTACGGTTATTCTTTGGTGGCCAACTATTGTCTAGATTTGCCTCAACTAATTGATTTGACGCTACCCAACTGGCAATAATTTTACTTTCCAAATAACCTAAATTTCGGGCATTAGTATCAGCAGTACCTAAAATGGCAATGCCTGCAACTGAAAACACCGCCATCGCTAGCATCACTTCAATTAATGTAAAGCCTTCTTTCAATCGCTTACCAACGAGGTAGCTATAATTAACCACGGTTTTCATTGGCTAAAGGCCCTTCTATCGTTAATGGTGTTGCATAAATACCTGTAACTTTAAAAATTACATCATCATTTTCGTCGAAGGCAAAATCCGCTAATGCAAATGTCAAACTAAACGGGGTAATATCACCACCAGAAAGAATATAAACCTGTGGAATAGTCTTCTTTTCTTCTTCGTCTTCTTCAGAAAAACTATCTTCATCTTCTTCGTTATTTAATAACTCAGGATCAAACAATAACTCTTCTTCAATTGGCAAGTCATCTAGTTGCAATGAAATTTCAATACCTTCTGGCAACTCATAAACTTCAAACAATGGTTTATCAGCAATCGGTGACCAACGCACACCGTCATATCCTAAAAACTGATAGCTATTTTCTTCAATATATAAACCAAGTTCGACATTATTGAGCATGCCATATTCAGCTGCGACGTCAAAAATGCCCGCAAAGCGGGCACTGTTTTGTTGTAATATTTGCTCAGGTTTGCTGCTAGAAAAACTAAATTGCACCGCCGATATCATAATGCCAATTAAGACAATCACCAGCATAACTTCAATTAATGTAAAGCCTCGAGATGGCTGAGACTTTATATTCAACCTCTTAACGGCATTAGCTTTCATAGTGAACAACTGACAGTAATAAACAATTACTGATAATCGCCTAAGTTCCAGTTACCGATATCATCATCTGTACCAGCTTCACCATCGGGTCCCATAGAAAAAACATCCATATTTCCATGCTCACCTGGGTTAAGTAATTGATATTCGCTACCCCAAGGGTCATTAGGCAAACGTTTAACATAACCACCTTCGGGAAAACGACGTGGTGCTGGCTCAATATCAGTTTCTGTAACTAGAGCTTCTAAACCTTGTTCAGTGCTTGGATATTTGTAGTTATCCATTTTATACATACTTAATGATGTTTCTAAGGCGTTAATATCTGAAACGGCTTTTTGCATGTTAGCACGCTCTTGGCTGCCCATTAAATTTGGCACTACCATACTGGCTAAAATACCTAAAATCACAATAACTACCATGACTTCCAATAATGTAAAACCACGCGTATTTTTTACTGCTTTCATTTCTAACTTCCTATTAATGTATTTAACTGAAGAATTGGCTGTAAAATAGCCATTACGATGAATAAAACGATACCAGCCATAACTACCATAAGCGCTGGTTCAAATGCTTTTAGTGAAATGCTTACAATCGCCTCAAACTCTCGGTCTTGATTGTCTGCTGCGCGGCCAAGCATATGTTCTAACTGACCACTTTTTTCGCCACTGGCGATCATATGTAACATCATAGGTGGAAAAAGTTTTGTTTGCTCTAACGAGACTCGCAAACTAGCTCCTTCTCTCACCTTATCTGCTGATTCTTTGACACTCTGTTTTATAAACAGGTTATCTAGTACCTCACCAGAAATTTTCATGCTCTCTAATAGAGGAACGGCGCTAGCGGTTAAAATGCTCAATGTACGAGCAAATCTTGCGGTATTTATACTTTTAGCAACCTTACCAATTCCCGGCAAAGCCAAAAAATGCTTATGATAGGCAAACTTAAAGCTCGCTTTTTTAAGTAATTGCGACCATAAAAACATGAGTGCTGCAATAACCAAAACAATTGCTAAGCCATAGTCGCGTAGAAAGTCACTACTAGCAATGAGTAACTTGGTGGTGCCCGGTAAATTGGCTCCCATATGTTCAAATTGACCAACAATTTTCGGTACAACTGCAGTTAACAAGATAGCAATAACCCCTGTTGCCACAACAGTCATAATTATTGGGTATACTAACGCTTGAATTAACTGAGACCTTAATTGCTGGCGCTGCTCAGTATAGTCAGCTAACCGATCAAGTACTTTATCAAGGTGGCCTGATTTTTCACCCGCAGCAACCATAGCTCTAAATAGGCGATTAAAGATTTGCGGGAATTCCGCCATACTTTCTGCTAAGCCATAACCTTCGGTAACTTTAGTGCGAACTGCCATCACCATACTTTTTAGCGAGTTCTTATCACATTGCTCGGCAACCGCCATCAACGACTCTTCAATTGGTAAGCCTGATTCAACTAATGTTGATAGTTGGCGAGTAATTAACGCTAATTCTGCCGCTGATATTTTCTTACCACCAAAACGAGAAGCCTTATTTTGCTGTTTGCTTTTTTGTAAGCTTGGCGTAACTTCAATCGGCATCAGACCTTGTTCGCGCAGTAAACTACGAACATGCCTTGGCGTGTCCCCTTCAATGACACCTTTTTTATTTTTGCCACGGCTATCAACCGCTTGATAATCAAAAGCAGCCATAATCTAATCTTCTCGTGTTACACGTAACACTTCTTCAATAGTGGTTTCACCACGCATTACTTTATCAAAACCGTCACGACGAATACTTGGTGTAGTTTTACGAATAAACTTTTCGATAACTTGCTCACCTTTGCCGTTATGAATAAGTTCACGAACTTTATCATCAACAACAATTAATTCATGAATACCGGTTCGTCCACGATAACCTTTGAAATTACATTCTTCACAGCCAACCGCTCTAAATATTGGCGCTTGGTCATCGTCAGCTAATTGCAATAGTTTGCGTTCTTCTGCAGACGTTGGGCAACACTCTCGACAATGAGGACATAAGGTTCGCACTAACCGTTGTGCTAATACCCCGAGCAAACTAGAAGATAATAAAAATGGTTCAACACCCATATCTTCCATTCGCGTAATAGCACCCGCGGCAGTATTAGTATGTAATGTCGACAAGACTAAGTGGCCTGTTAAACTTGCTTGCACGCCGATTTGTGCAGTTTCTAAATCGCGAATTTCACCAACCATCACCACATCAGGATCTTGTCGTAAAATAGCACGTAAACCACGCGCAAAGGTCATATCAACCTTGGTATTTACTTGCGTTTGGCCAATACCTTCAATGGCATATTCTATTGGATCTTCAACCGTTAATACGTTGCGTTCTTTACTATCAATTTGGCTTAAACCGGCATATAGCGTGGTACTTTTACCTGAGCCTGTAGGGCCTGTTACCAATATAATGCCGTGCGGCTTATCAATAAGTTCAGAAAAGCGAGCACGGTTACCGTCAGTCATACCTAAATCTTGTAAATCGAGTCGAGTAGAATTTTTATCAAGTAAACGCAATACTACGCGTTCACCATGCCCTGTCGGCATTGTTGATACACGCACATCAACTGCTCGACCAGCAATTTTCAATGAAATTCGGCCATCTTGTGGAATACGTTTTTCAGCGATATCAAGCTTAGCCATAACTTTGATACGCGACACCAGCAGTGATGCTAATTTACGATTAGGTTTCAATACTTCACGTAGAACGCCATCAACACGGAAACGAATTTGCAGTGCTTGCTCAAAAGTTTCAATATGAATATCAGAAGCATTTTCTTTAATCGCTTCACTGAGCATAGCATTAATCAATTTAATGATCGGCGCATCATCTTCATTTTCAAGCAAATCTTCTGTTTCGGTCATTTCATCAGCAAGGGAATATAAATCCACTTCATTGCCGATATCTTCCATCATTTGCTGCGCTTCTGAAGAGTCACGCTGATATGCAATGGTTAGTAACTGTTCAAATTCTTCTTCGTTTTTTACATCAATTTCAAACGGCGCTTTTAAAACTCGTCTAACTTCTAACAATATTTCTGCACTTAAATCTTTTAAACAGACTAGGCGCAATGCGCTATCGTCCTTTTCAATTAATACACTGTGGCGCTTTGCAAAACCAAACGGTAAGCGAAAACGACTTATGCCTGCAGCATCAATGTTGTCTTCATTTTCCAATAACTGTTTGCTATCAGCTTCACTTGCGTTAATAAACGCTTCTGCTTGAGAGTCTATTTCACTCATGTTTATTTATCTTTTTTAGTCGAGAGTTTTTCGTTCTCTACTTTTTTCATATGTTCTTCGAATGAAGGTGGTAATGACAATTGATCATTCCATTCTGGTAAAATAGGTAACTTCTCATTATCCATTAATTCAAGACCGGCTTCACGACTTGCCATTTCTTGTGCGCGAATATAGTTGTATTTTTCTTTACTTAAATCATTCATTAATTGACCATCTCGAACGATTGTAGGACGTAAAAACACCATTAAGTTACGTTTACGCTTGCTGTTACTGGTTGATTTGAATAAGTGTCCAAGAATTGGAATATCACCAAGTAATGGTACTTTCTGAACACTTTCTTGCACATCATCGTCGATTAAACCGCCTAAAATAACGGTAGCGCCGTCATCTGCCATAACTGTAGTTTTAATTTCACGCTTGTTAATCGAAATATCAACGCCCGTTGCGCCACTCACTGAAGACACTTCTTGTTCAATCGTTAATTGTACACCGCTACCTTCGTTAATTTGTGGTGTAACTTTTAACTTGATGCCTATTTCTTGACGTTCGACAGTTTGAAATGGGTTGGTATTACCACTCCCCGTTGTAGAGCCGGTAATAATAGGTACTTCTTGACCAACGATAAAGTAGGCTTCTTCGTTATCAAGTGTGGTAATACTTGGCGTTGAAAGTAAGTTTGAATTAGTATCAGAGCTTACCGCTTGTACAATAGCGCCCCAGTCATTTTTAACAATACCAAATAATGTACCACTAACTGAGCCTAGAACTTGCGCTGCTAAGCTGTAATCACCCTTAACATCAGGTTGATCTGGGTTAACTGTGACAGCACCATTCGGTGAAGTAACTGTAGACCCCTTAGCACCAGGAGTAGACTTTGCCGCGTCAGCTGCTGCAGCAATTGAACTAATTGGCGCAACACCGTTAGTAAATTGTGACATAGCACCAGATTCGTGATACCACTGCACGCCAAGATTAACGCCATCACCTTCAAATACTTCAACAATAATCGCTTCAATCAAGACTTGTGCACGACGAATATCTAATTGACGAATGACCGCCTCTAACGAACGCAACATATCAGGTTGAGCAGTAATAACTAAAGTATTGGTATCTTCATGTGCATCGATACTAACGTCACGACTTTTGTTACTTTTCGATGATTTTTTAGCCCCTGACTTATCAGAGACAATAGATTCACTTACACCTTCTAGCACTTTCACCATGTCTTCAGACTTAGCATATTTAAGATGATAAACACGGGTATTACCGTTTGACTCTAATTCACTGTCTAATCGAGAAACTAAACGAGCAACACGCTCACGAGCTTGTATTTCGCCACTGACAATAACGCTATTAGTTCGCTCATCAGCGACAATTTTTGGAATTAAAAAGGTCGGAGTTCCTGCTGACTTACCTTGACTCGACTTGTTCATCGCTTCAATAATACGCACCATTTCAGCGGCTGAAGCATACTTGAGCTTAATAATTTGTACGTCTTGGTCACCTGCTTTATCAACGCGCTCAATAATCTTAACCAAACGATTAACAACAGCGGCGGTGCCTGTTAGCATTATAACATTGGCTGGGTCGTAGTTTACTACGTTACCACCACCTGCTTGATCTGACAGTTGACGTAGTAGCGGTGTTAATTCACGTACGGTAACGTTTTTAACTTCAACAACACGGGTAACCATTTCGTCACCAGCACCAGGATTATCATTACCGACAACAGGAATAGATGAAGTTTTTGCATCTTTATTCCTGATAATTTTAACAATATTGTTGTCCATTTCTACGGCGGCAAAACCATAAACTTCAAGGACATTTAAGAAAAATTGATAATACTGCTCTTCAGATAATAGGTCGTAACTACGCACATTAACTTTGCCACGAACGTTAGGATCAACGATCATGGTTTTTTTCAAGTTCTTACCAACAATATTGATGAACTCAGCTATTTCCGTGCCTTTAAAGTTCGGTGAATATTCAGCAGCTTCAATATCTGTTGAAAGTAAAACACCATTTAGCATAACTGCGGTAACAACCCCGGTAAGGCTTCGCTTATACCAAGGTGCGCTTAATAAGTTGCGCATGTATTATTCCTTTTATTCTAATTATCTATACTGAAAAGTATTTCGGTCATATCACCATTGCGATCAAGCAATAATGAAACTTCACGCTGTTCTTTTAAAGACTTTAATGCCTGAGCAGCTTCTCTAGGCTCAGTTAAATCAAACCCGTTCATTTGTATGGCAACGTCACCACTTTTAAGACCAGCACTTTGGAAAAAAGTTGGATCTTTTCCAGGCATGATTCGATAACCGCTTATTTTCCCATTATCACGCTTAGGTGATATTTTTAAATAGTCGGTAATCTTTCCTGGATCTTTATCTAAGTCTTTTCTCAATGATTTAGTACTTTGCGTTAACGCCTTATTGTTTCTTTGATCAACAACGTTAAGGGAAGATAAGCGCTTAGACGGAGCTTTTTTTAACCCGTTTTGTTGTAATTTATTAGTTTGCTTTATTGCTTTAACATTTTTATTAAAGTCGACACCTTCAATCATCAAGGTTTCGAGACGACCTGATACTTTTAGCAGTACTCGGTCATTAAATACATTTTCTAGAACCGCTCGTGTCCCTTTAATGTTTTCACCAATGCTGTAAGTTTCTTGTTTACCAGCACTTTCAATAATTGCCGCAGCCGTTGATTTATCGCTACTTGCCACTGCCCCTGTTAATGTTAATTTCAAGCGTGTTTCTGGCGCATTTTCAATGACAACCTCTTCGACTTTTTCAACCGCTTGCAGAGAAAAAATGCCAAATAAGTTAAGTGCTTCAACGGCTTTTACGTTAATTTTTTCAGTATTTACTGTTTGGCTACGCTGTGAACCATTGCTTTGAATTGTCAGGCCTTTATTTTCTTGCGGCATCGCTTGCCAAGTTAATTTCGCGCACAGTAAGGCAATGTATGCAAGCAGCAAGAAAATAATCGCTTGCGATATTTTTCGCTGGGGGAGTTTAGACAGCTGATCAAACACGCTTGATAAGTTATTCAATAATGACATTTTTATAATAATTTTATTGTCTGGAAATTTTAATTCACTTTGATGATACTTGACCGGACGCTTGGCAACAAGACGTCATATTATTTTTTCGCTATAATTAGTAAACAAATTTTTCCGACTAGCTTACACACAATAGCTGTGGTAACTTCGCCAATTTTATAACATCTACTTTGAGTAAACGCAAAATAATGGCCAAATTCAGTAATAATCCAAGCCAAGATAAGCTTTCAATTCGTTTAGATAAATGGTTATGCGCGGCACGCTTTTATAAAACCCGCGCTATAGCCAAGCAAATGATTGATGGCGGCAAAGTTTTTTATAATGGCCAACGTAGCAAATCAGGAAAAGCCGTAGTACTAGGCGACCGTATTACTGTAAGACAAGGATTTGAAGAAAAGCAGGTCATCGTTATCGCTCTTGCAGATAAAAGAAGGGACGCTAATTTTGCCCAAACGCTATATCAAGAAACCAAAGACAGTATTGAAACAAGAGAAAAAAATAGTTTAGCACGCAAGCAAGGCATATTACTTAGCCCTGCTAGTGATACAAAACCCGATAAGAAACAACGTCGACAAATTCGACATTTGAAAGAAAGGATTTAAACAGTGACAAAGCAAACTGATGTATTAAATCGCTATTTATTCGATAACTTGCACGCACGTGGCGAGTTAGTCAATTTAAAGCAAACATTTCAAGATATTATTGCACCGCATAATTACCCTGTTGGCGTTGAGCAATTATTAGGTGAACTTGTTGCAGCTACTTGTTTGCTGACTGCAACGCTAAAATTTGAAGGCGAAATTGCTGTGCAATTGCAAGGCGATGGACCAATAGGTTATATGGCCGTAAATGGTAATCACCAACAAGAAATGCGTGGTATTGCTCGTTTAACTCGCGAAACAACTGCGACCTCGCTTCATGAACTGATTGGCAAAGGCAATATGGTCATTACTATTCGCCCAAATAACGGCGAAGCTTATCAAGGAGTAGTTGCTCTTGAGGAAGATACATTGGCGGAGTGTTTAGCACATTACTTTGAGGTATCTGAGCAAATACCGACAAAAATTTGGCTATTTGCCAATGATGATAAGACGGAAATTGCCGGCAGTTTAATACAACTTTTACCTGACGGTGAAGACAAAGAAAAGCAGCATGAAGATTTTGAGCATTTATGCCAGCTAACAAATACTATTAAGAATGAAGAAATTTTTTCTTTAGATAGCGAAGCATTACTATATCGTTTGTATCATCAAGAGGAAGTTCGGTTATTCGATCCACAAACCGTTAGTTATAAATGTAGTTGTTCTGAAGAAAAGTGCTTAAATGCAATTGCTCAAATAGAACCAAGTGAATTAGAAAACATTCTCACTGAACAAGGCAATGTTTCAATGACTTGTGATTATTGTATTACAACATATAAATTTGAACGCCCACAACTAATCCAATTTTTGGATGGGATTGTTCATTAAAACCATTAAACTGTTTTCAGCGATCGAATGAAATATCGATCGCTTAGCCCCCCTTGTTCTTCATTGAATCCCCACACTGTAAACTCTATTTTCCACTTTAAATTGATTAACGCAATTAAGATAAACTCTTTCAACACAACTTGTTTACATTATTTTTACATGTGCTATGTTTAAGCGTCGCAATTTTTGCGAGTTCTTAAATTTGAACTATTTAACAGTTTAAAAACAATTATAAAAATTAGTTGATGACGTGGAATTCAAAATTTTATATCAGCTATAAAATAATAAAGTGCGTGAACCAAACGCAAAGGAGATTATCAGTGAGAAATAAAGTCGCATTAGCTGTCTCGACAGCTTTAATGTCTGTGTCATTAAGTTCGGTTGCGAGCGTAGACATTTCAAATCAATCAGTAACAAAATTGCTTGAACCTAAAGCCGCTTTTAGTAACGACGGTATTAGTCAAAAATTTTTTTATGAAAAAGGTTTAGCTGCTGGTGAACATACTTATATCGTTCGCTTGAACAATATGCCTATTGCTACTTATGACGGTAGCATCCCGGGACTTGCAGCGACAAATCCTAAAATAGCCAAAAAAGCTTTATTTAACACACTAGCAAAAGCTGAAATGTCATCGCTAGAAGTACGTAACAAACTACGTTTAGATTTAAATTCTAAAGAAGCTGTGCAATATGCTAACTTCCTTGAAAGCAAGCAAAATAAATTTTTATCTGAAGTAAGCAATGAGCTAGGTAAAGACGCTAACGTCCTTTTCCGCTATAAAAATGCATTTAATGGTATGGCATTACGTTTAACACAAGATGAAGCAGCAAAACTAGCTTCTTTTGGTAGTGTTGCATACGTTGAACGTGAAAGAATGGAGCACATTGATACAGACCAAGGTCCAATTCATGTTGGTGCAACACAGGTATGGCAAGGTGAAGGGCCTTCAGCAACCAACATGGGTGAAGGCGTAATTATTGGTGTGGTTGATACTGGTGTAAACACCGATCACCCTTCATTTGCTGATATTGGCGGTGATGATTATGACCATACTAACCCTAAAGGTGCTGGTAACTATGTCGGTGATTGTGCAGGTGACTATGTTGAACTTTGTAACGACAAACTAATTGGTGTTCGCTCATACCCTTCTGTTGTTAACAATTATGACGATATTGATGTTTTTGGTGTTGATGCTCCTGCAAAAAATGGTGAAGATTACAATGGCCATGGCTCGCATACAGCAAGTACCTCAGGCGGTAACATTATTAAGAAAGCACCTTTAGTAGGCACAGAAGGTGGCAAAGAAACTGGCGATGGTATTCCATCTCCAACTGGATTTAAGTTTGAGCAAATATCAGGTGTAGCACCACACGCAAATATTATTTCTTACCAAATTTGTAGTCCAGGTAATAGCACTCGTACATCTTCAGATACATACGCTGGTTGTCCTGGTGCAGCTATTGTTGCAGCATTAGATGACGCTATTGCCGATGGTGTTGACGTAATTAACTATTCAATTAGTGGTGGCGGCAATCCTTGGGTAAGCTCAACAGAACAAACGTTCTTGGCAGCCCAAGAAGCAGGTATTTTTGCAGCTGTTTCTGCAGGTAATAGTGGCCCAGGCCCTCGTACAACACCTAAGAATGCACCTTGGTATACTGTTGTTGGTGCTTCAACACATGGTCGTACGCTAGATACAGAATTAGAATTCAATGACGTTGAATATAAATATACACCGGGTTCTGGCCCTGCGTTCAAAAATATTATTTCTGCACCAGTAAAAGCAGCTGTAAATATTGATGCTGCTAACCTTACAGGTTGCTCTGCTTTTGCTGCTGATTCTTTCAAAGATTCAATTGCATTAATTAGTCGTGGCGCATGTGGCTTTGCTGATAAAGTAAATAACGCAACTGCTGCTGGCGCTAAAGCTGTTGTTGTCCATAACAATCGTGATGGTGATGATCACTTTATTATGGGAGCCTTAGATGAAATAAAAACTCCAGCAGTAATGATCTCGGAGAATTCTGGCACAAAGTTGCTTGCTGATTTAGCAAATAACGCGACAAAATCATTATCAATTGACCCAGCTATTGTACGCGTAGTAAATGCTAAAGATGCTGATGTTATGGCTGGTTTCTCTTCAAGAGGTAGTAACAACACAGTACCTGATATTATGACTCCTTCTGTTACAGCTCCTGGTGTCTCAATTTACGCAGCATACTCTGATGAGCATTATGGGCATGATGTTTTAGGTCCAAGCCCTGCAGACTACAACTTCTTACAGGGTACTTCAATGTCTGCTCCTCATACAGCAGGCGCTGGTGCAGTATTGAAATCGGCTCATCCAACTTGGACGCCTGATAATATTCGTTCAGCACTAATGATGACTGCATCTACTGATGTTCGTAAAGAAGATGCAAAAACAGCAGCTGATGTGTTTGATATGGGTTCTGGTAGTATTCGTGTAAACTTAGCAACAAATACTGGTTTGATCATGGATGAAACCTTTGCTAATTATCAAAAAGCAAACCCAGCTGGTGCTGGTACTCCTTCATCGTTGAACATTCCTTCAATGGCTGATACTAAATGTATCGACACTTGTACTTGGACTCGTACGTTTACAGCAACGAAAGATGCAAGTTGGACAGTCGCTGCACGTACTCCAGCAGTAAAAGAGAAAACAGATACAACTCCAGAAGTACCAAACTTAATGAAGTTAACGGTTTCACCTGCAAGCTTTGATATCAAAGCCGGCGAAACTCAAACAATTACCGTAACTGCAGATGTAAAAGATGCAAATATGGGTGAGTGGAACTTTGGTGATATCTTATTAACTGCTGACGGCACTCCAGATGCAAGATTACCAGTATTAACTAAACTTGCAGATAATAATTTACCAGCAAGCTTAGATATTGCGGCAAACCGTGCAGAAGGCTCTATGACTTATAGAGGCTTAAAAAGCGGTGCATTTACTAAGATTAATGCCTCTGTTCATGAAGAAAAAGTTGCAGTTGATGCGAACTTTGATACTGAACATCGCTTTATAACATCACTTACATACACCTTAACTGCTGATACGCCACTTGTCTCATTTGCAACGAGTTCAACTGCAGCTCCTGATATTGATTTACGCATCAGAAACAGTAGCGGCGTGTTATTAGGTTCTAGTGCAGGTCCTAACTCAACAGAGAGAGTAACTTTAGCTAACTTACCTGCTGCTGATTACACTATTCAGTTATTGTCATTTAAAGGAACAGGAACAGGCATCAAAGATCCTGTGAATTTAAAAATATCTAAAACTGAATTCACTGATGATAGCAAAAGTAAAACTATCACAGCTGAAGCAACTGAAAATGCTGATAGTTTTGACGTAAAAGTGAACTGGAAGCGTGCATCTAACAGCAACGGTTTAATTCAGTTGAAGGGTCAAGACGAGAAAGGTAATGATAAAGTTGTCGCTCTACCTTGGTCATTTTCTTTAGGTAAAACCGATGTAGCTGATAATGTTTCAGGCGACTTAAAGGCTGGTCTTCAAACAATGGTTCCGGGTAAAGCACAAGCAGTTCTAATGCAGATTGCTCCTAACCATACTAATGACGATAAAGTTTATAAGTTAACGGCTGAAATATCTGACGGTCATGAAATTGCTAACGTGAATAACGGTGGTACTGTTTCAGGTAATAAGGTTACTTGGGAAGTTACTCGTGAAGTAGGTAAGTCAGCTAAAGCATTAAATGTCGGCTTTGATTTATTACCACGTAAATCTGGTGAGAACTTTGAAGTTAAATTATCTAACTCTGTTGGTTCTGATACGATGAAATCTAGCTACAAGTTTGGTGTAATTAACGTAGCTCCGGTTGCCAAAGCTTCTGGTACAACATCAGCTCAAGAGTATGATCAAGTCACTCTCGATGGTTCAGGTTCAACTGATGCCAACAACGATGATTTAACTTACTCTTGGATGCAATTATCTGGTACTCCAGTAACACTTGGTAGTTCAGCTTCGGTATCATTTACAGCTCCAGGTGTATCTAACGATGAAACATTATCTTTTCAATTAACAGTAACTGACAGTGCTGGTAACTCAGATACTACAGTAAAATCAGTATCTATTGTTAATAAGAAAGAGAGTGGTTCATTTGGTTGGTTAATGTTACTACTTACTCCTATGTTATTTACACGTCGTAAAAAAGCGCAATAATATAGAAGCTGTTATTTAATAAGTAACTAATAAATAAAAAGCCATCAGCATAGTCTGATGGCTTTTTTTATACATGGAACTATCTTTTATAAATCCAAGGCTGATATAACACTAATTTCAATTCAAAACTACACCTTACACAAATAGCCCTCGCTCCACTTAACCATAAATAATCAACAATATTTAGATGTCAACTAAAGTCAAATCAGCAAGCGAAACATACTGCCCTCTATCCTCGTCTTAAGATCAGTTAATTCTCAAGCCTAATACATGGCATAATGAATGCTACCTCAGCGATATGTTACCTAAGAGATTTTCATTGCTGGCATTTCAATTTTAAAGCAGCACTATCACTTAGCTCTAATTAAGAATCTTAAATTAGCGACCTAAATAGAGCACTACACGAAATCATTAAAGCAAATAACAAGCAATAAAAAAGCAGAGCTGATTTCTCAACTCTGCTTTTTGTAAGTGAATTAATCTAAGCCTTAGAAGTGAATTGTTGTACCAACAAACACACCATCAAACTCAATGTTTGTATACAAGTCATTTAAATCTTCTAGCTCTAATTTAACCGAACGATAGCCCGCATTTAAATTCATATCAACAACCATATTATCAATTAATTCATAACTTACACCGACTTCGTAGTCATATAAGGTATGGTCGTCGATTGATAGGAAGTTACCTTGAGCATATAAATTTAAACCCGTTAAAGGTAAACCAACATTAGTGGCAACATATAACATAGGAACAATATCTGTCACGGCAATAGTGTCTGACTGAGTCACTGTACCTGTATTTGTTGTTATTTGTGTAGAGACTGTAACATCACCGTCAAAGTCACGTGCAGTTATACCAAAATCGAACGACAGTAAATCATTATCAAACAACTCGTAGTACAAGGTGTAATCAACATAACTTACATCAAAGTCAGCATTGACATCTGCACCGCTAACGAAAGTTTCATCATCAAATTTAAAGTCTTCACCAAGTGTTGTCATACCGTTTGTTTCAAGCGATGTTGAAGCAATACGTGCGTTTGGAATAAGTGGTAAAGGATGCTCAAAAGCAATAAAAAAGCTATTTTGTTTCTCATCAACTAAATTAAAATCAACCAATGAACTTCCATCACCAAATGTACCTGAAGCTTGGTTGTCCCATACTTGACCACCTAAATAAATGCCTAAGGCATCAGCTTGTACATTGGTTGATAAAACAGTGGTAAGTGCCGCCACTAATGCTATTTTTTTCATGTTTTTATTACCCTTGACTCAATAAGTCGTTTAAATCAATCAGTGCAGCATTTGCACGTGATATATAATTTGCCATTACTAAAGAATGATTTGCTAACATACCAAAGCCATCGCCATTAAGCACCATAGGGCTCCATACCGATTCCTGGCTTGCTTCTAATTCTCTAATGATCTGTTGTACACTAACTTTAGCATTTTTCTTTTCTAAAACATCATTAAAATCAATTTCAATGGCTTTTAAGAAGTGCAATAAAGCCCAACAGGCTCCGCGAGCTTCATAAAATTCATTATCTATCGCCCACCAGCTGGTTTTTAATTGCATACTCGCCGCAGTTGACGTTGATTGCTGCGCACCACTATCGCCGGCAAGATCAACATTAATTTGCTCACGACCAACACTGGCACTTAAGCGTTGTGAATAACTTCCTAAACGTTTAGTTGCTTCTTGAATCCAGCCGCGTAAGTTATCCGAACGGGCATAAAACTGCGCTGATTGATTATTAACTTGTGTTAGCGCTGTACGATAAGCATAAAGCTCTTTAATCGCTTTTTGGTATTCACCTTCCGCACTAGGGATAGCCCAACTCGTATGGTCAATATTAAACTGAGGTTGTGCAGCCTTTAAGTTAACATTTTCTACTGACTGCGATTGTGAACGGCTAAACTCCTGGCGCATAACTAACGCCATATCACGAATCATTTCTAACGCGCCGAATTCCCACGCAGGAATATTATCCAAAAAAACTGACGGAGGAAGAGCATCATTTGCTAAGTAGCCACCCGGCTTATTTAGCAAAGTTTCAGTTACCCTGATCAATGCTGTAGTTGTCGTGTAACCAACTACAGGTGCTACATTTTCCGCTGTCGCAGCTTTGGTTACTTCTTCACGAATATCAAGTTGGGCTGGTTCAAAGCTCCAATAAACACCAATAAAATACAATACGATAACTAAACCGGAGAAAGCAGATATCACTGCCTTGGTTGAAATATTCACACTCATAATAAACTCCTAATGGTGATGGTGCTGCTTTTGTTTAAGGCCTTTTACCTGATAATTCACATCAATACTTGACTCATCATCAAAATACAAAGTGATGATAATAGTTTCACCAGCTTTTAATGGCTGCTTTAAATCAAATATCATCAAATGATACCCCGATGGCTGAAATACCGTACTATCATTAGCTAATATTTCGACAGAATCTCGCTGACGCATACGCATCATGCCATCTTTCATTATGTGCTCATGAATCTCGACACGCTCACTTACCGGGCTAGCGGCTGAAATCAAACGGCGATTTTTAGATGTAGCGTTATTCAACGTCATATAAGCTGAAGAAATATTCGTACCGGGAATAGTTTCCCTAACATAGCCATCTTGCGCCGAAACCTGTGTTCCCTGGTTGGCAAAGCTCACATTCAACAGTAGGTTAGTTGTTAATAACGCAAGTAAAAAAATAGGTTTAAGTATATTCATCATAAGCCGCTATACATCCTTTTTTATCCATATTATGATTCAACTTCACTATTGTAACTAAGCTCGAGCAAAATGGATAACTTAATTCTTTCAAATGAACACAATGGTGTTCTCACGATTACCATCAACCGTTTCGACAAAAAAAATGCCTTAAATAACGATATGTATTTAGAGCTTTGTCGCTTATTCACTTTAGCCAACAGCAATGACAATATTCGTTGTGTGCTAATTCAAGGTGATGAAAAGTGCTTTTGTGCTGGTAACGATCTACACGATTTTATCAAATGCAGTGAAAGTGGTGACCTAGCAGCATTTGACCTTGTTAAAGCTTTAGCTAGTTTAGAAAAACCATTAGTTGCCGCAGTTGCGGGCCCAGCCGTGGGTATCGGCACCACATTACTGCTGCATTGCGACATGGTTTACGCCGCTAACAATTCAAAATTTAAACTACCATTTACCCAATTAGGTTTAAGCCCTGAAGCTGGCTCAAGTTTATTACTACCGTTACGTATAGGCCATAATCGCGCTTTTGAATTACTGGTTTTAGGCAAATTATTTACTGCTGAGCAAGCACTCGAATATGGCTTAATTAATGACATTTGCCCTGCCGAAGAGCTACTAGCTACAGCACTTAATACCGCAGAAGCCATTGCCAAGCTACCATTAGATTCACTGCTCACCAGCCGAAAATTAATGAAAGCGCATACGCAGGCACTATTACCGCAAGTGATGAAAAATGAAGCTGAGCAGTTCAAACGTTTAGTGAATACTGATGAATGTAAAACCATTCTAAATAGCTTTTTTAAATAACAATTACGTTGCTAACTTTAAGCTACAAACCTTTTAAAGAATAAGCTGAACTCTATGTCAGCTTATTCTTAATTTCCCAGCTTCTTAACCCATCAATTTTTTTAATTTTTTCTTCAGTTTTTTCACTTTATCTTCAAGTTCTTCATCTTCACTTACATCAATTTCAGCGATAAAGTCACCCGCTTTAGTTAACTGTTTTTCAGTAATATATAACTGCGCTAACCGATAAGTAACCCAAGGTTTATATTGTTTATCAGCAATGGGTAATGCCTGCGTTAAAGCATCAATACCCAATGCCGCTTCTTCACCAGATTTCACTGAAACTTTACCTTGCTGATATAAAGCTCGGCTTTTTTTCTCATCATCTTTTGCATATTTAGCTGCAAAAATTAAATCAGTTCTGGCATCTTGCCAAGCTTCATCGGCAATATTCGCCATGGCACGAGTAAAATATAACGTGCCGCTTTCAGGGTGTTTCTTAAAGCCCTCTGCCATTATTTGCTTGGCGAGTTCCGGCTTTTCTGTTTGCCAGTAAACATTGGCAATTTGACTATACCCTTGTTCTTCATCATATTGTTGCAGCTGCTTAGCAAAAGTAAGTGCTTGCTCCGAATTACCACCAGCTATACTTGGCGCATTCAAATGGAAGCCGATTAAAGTATTAAGCGCATCTTGATGATCAGGTTTAAGTTCAACGGTTTTTTCCATGGCTTTAATAAAGTCTTTTGCATAGCCCAGCTTGGAAAAAATACTCGCTTTTTGCGCCATAATTACTGCGCTAACACCTAAGTAATAATTTACATCAACATTGCTACTGTGCTCGTCTTGCAGCTCTTCAAAGTAATCAAATGCATCTTCAGTATCTTCTTTAACCAGCATTAGTCGACCGGTTAACACTTTTCCATCAATACTGTTTTTATCAGCTGCTGATAAACCATCAAATGCCTGCTGAGCTGCAACTTTATCTTCAGCTTCCAATGCCTGCTGTACATCATTAATATCAGCAAAACTTGCCATAGTTACTGCACCAGCAATAACTAGCGCCACCAATTTTCTTTTCATCTTACGTCCTGTATTTTTATTATTCGTCATATTAAGCGGTGCTAATATTGAGCTGCTCTTTTGTCTCGCGTCACTAACCAAATAACCATAGCGATTAAAATAATTGGCCAAAACACACCAATTAACAACATAGCGCCGCCACCTAGTAACAGAATAGCGACAAAAATTAGTGAGCCAAATACACTCATGGCGATAGCCAATGCAACCAACACCAATAACACCACAACTAATGCTGAGATACTAATTGCCTTTAATGGTTCAATCAATTGTTCACCAATATAGATGTCGACATCGAGTAGCTCAATCAAACTTGCACCTAAAACATAGGTTAAAAACATCGTGGCAAAAATAGCTAAAAATAATGATTTAAAGAATGACATTGGCTCTCCCTCTTTATAAAAGCGCTGGTAACCTCTAAAGTTAATTACAACTCTTACAACAGAAGGTTAATATTTACTTATTTTCGATGGCATTAATAAAGTTGCAACTAAATAGGCAACGCCAGTAGCCACAGGAAACATTAGCAAGGCAACAATAGCGCCAGCTCTAACCGCAATACGAGGTACGTTATAATGCTTGGCAATACCACCACAAACGCCCGATAACTTCTTGTGAACCGTATCTTTCGTTAAGGTTTTATTTACTGAATATTCGCGATTAAAACTCATACTTTACTCCTCATGTCCAATTCTGGGGCGTTTGAACATCAACTTTAAAAAAACTAGCAGCCCAGCACCGATAAAGAAGCTAACCACTGGTGTAATAAACATCACACCAGCAATCAACCACGATGAAAATGCCACGTTAATACCTTGCCTATCTCTTAACCGTTAACAACTTTTTTCTTAAGTTGCTCAAGCTCTTGCTCGATATTTTCATTAGTTTCTAGCTCACGAAACTGGCTGTCTAAGTCTTTTGCAGTTGTCATGTCATAAGCTTCAACTTCTGCCTCTACTCGATCAATCTTTTGCTGATAGCGCTCAAACTTACTAATAGCTTCATCAATATTGTAAACCGCCGCTTTTTCACGAACTTTCAAACGAACTTCAGCTGACTGTTGACGCATTGCATAGGCTTCTTGCTTACGTTTTGCTTCACTTAGCTTATCTTGTAAGCGCTGTCCGTCTTGCTGAACCGCTGTTAAAAACTCATCAAACTGGCTTAACTCTTCATTAAATTCAGCAAGCTTTTGCGCACAACTTTGCTTTTCTACAAGTGCCGACTTTGCTAAGTCTTCTCGGCCTTTAGTTAACGCTAGCTCGGCTTTTTGCTGCCAGTTGGCAACACGACTTTCCATATCACGAATATTGCGCATTACCGTTTTCTTTTCCGCAATGTGTTTCGCGGCTGTTGAACGTACTTCAACCAGAGTCTCTTCCATTTCCTGAATAATCAACTTAATCATTTTTTCAGGGTTTTCTGCTTTATCTAACATTGAATTAATGTTCGCGTTAACAATATCTGTGAATCGTGAAAACATGCCCATGGTTTTTCTCCTATTACTCTTCTGAAGTTTGTTGTTTTTGTTGACGTAATTTACTTTGCTTGGTAACTGCTGCCACGTCTTGACTGCTTACTAAGGTGTAGCGCATTGAAAATCGTTGCAGCTCAGCTTTAATTGAATTTGAAAGTTCTGCAGATAAATCACGTGCAACCTTTTGTCCTTGTGCCTGTACCGTTGCTGCTAAGCTTCTTTCCAGTGAAGCTTCTTGTGCCGAAGCACCTACTGTAAATAGCAACGTACAAGATAATAAAACGGTGCTTAAAGTGCGTTTACTTTGTAATAGTTTCATTATGAATATCCTTATGTCTGTCACATGAAAAGCTAACTGTTAACTCTTCTTGTTGATTTCTGATATTACTATTACAAGTGCTGTGCCAATTGCTAAAAAACTTTTAAGCACCTGTTATAAAAGGCTTTTTAATTTTATCAATAAAAGCCACCCTCATGAGACATAATATGTCACACGAAAATGTGGTCAATATAATCACTACCATTGGTTAAATTGACCAACCGATATTAAAGAATAAAATTGAATTGAAAATGCTGAACAGAAAGTAAGATAAAAATAGAAAATGGCAGCTAGGCTACTGCCATCAATTTAAGCTTTATTAGCTAAGTAGGAGTTAAACTTATAGTGGCAACTAGCCCTTGTCGACCTTTGTATGTTCAAGTGACCCCCATTCGCTCCATGAACCATCGTAAACACGCACATCATGTAAACCGCTAATATTAGCAGCTAGTGCGAGCACACATGCGGTAACGCCAGAGCCACAGCTCATAATCATAGGTTTATTATTTGCATTTAACCTTTTAAATATTTCAACCACATCATCAGTGCTTTTAAACACACCTTCTATTAGTAAGTCACTAAAAGGTAAGTTTTTAGAATTTGGAATATGACCACTACGCACACCCGCACGTGGCTCTGCAGCCTCGCCTTTAAAGCGAGCATTGGCTCTAGCATCAAGTATTAATTCAGTTTGTTGCTGGGTTTGTTTTTCAATTTCCTGCCAATCACAAAAGTAATTTTCGTTAGCCTTTGCAATAAAGTCTCCTGTTAGTAATTTACTTGCTACTTTAAGGTTGTTCTCGGCACTTACTAACGGTTTATTCATTTTAACCCAGTAAGGTAAACCACCGTCTAATACTGCCACATTTTTATGGCCCATGGCTTTGAACATATACCAAGCTCTAGCAGCTGAAAACAAACCAAGATCATCATAAATTACAATTTGGCTTTGCTGATTAATACCCAATGCTTGCGCTGCACGCTCAAAATGGTCAGCTGACGGCATAGTATGAGGTAATTGGCTATCAAGATCAGAGAAGTCTTTATTTAAGTCGAAGCGACGTGCATTAGGAATAGCATGCGTTGGCCAGCTAAATTCAGCAGCTTTCATATTACCTACAGGGGGAATACTGGCATCTAGCAGCACTAAATCGGATCTATCTAAAATAGAATGTAAATCAATACAAGAAATTAACTGTTGAAAATGAGTCATTTTAATAACGCTATGCTGAGTAACATTAAGCAAAATTAACCGAGTTTAAACAGAATGTACAGTGCTAGTAAATGTTAGGGATTCTATTCAAATTAGTTTGAAATAGTCTTTAGTTTGGCAGCAATCAGCAAAGTAACATGGAGAAATAATGGAGAGTATTTTAGTATAATAAGTCGTTAGGCAATGGCGTACATCAGCCTTAAAATAAAAATGCCGCAAGGTTTAGTCTCAAACTTACCTTACGACAATAAAGATTTTTTACCTTGCTCTAAACGAGCCACAACAAAAGACGTTGCTAACATACATACACCTGGCAACATAAATAGAGTAAATAACATGGTTAAACTTGGCATTGCATCAATCCTTTTAAGCAGTTTTTAAAGTAACATTTTTAATTTGTTACTAATTAAGTTGCACAAACACTTACAAAGGTTGTGCCAAGGATCGAAAAAAAAGTTAACCTACTGTTTTTAAATTGAATTTAATTTTTACAATTTTTCTGTATTTGTTAAAAACACCCTGTTTTACGGGCAATGTGGTTAAATTTACTAATTAATAGTGAATTAGAGAGTTTCTGATAAAAACCAAAAAAAATGTCCCGATATCGGGAAATGACTTACCGAAATCGAGACATACGTATATTGCGGGCTAGCTATCAATCAACAATAATTAAAAGCCAATAGCTATTAGTTTAGATCTGGATTTAAGTTTTTAACATTGGCAAATGCCTGATGCAAAATATCACCAGTAACTTCTTTGCCACTACAATTCTCACTTAAAAAGCGACGAAACTGCTTGGCTCCAGCTAAGCCATTACACAGCCCAAGCATATGCCTAATAACATGCCAGGCACGGCCACCATTGGCAACGTTGCGATCAATATATTCAGCCATTTCATCAACAATAGCTTGTCGAGACTTAACAGCAGTGTTGGCTTGCCAAATAGCATTGTCAGCCTCAGCTAACATATAAGGGTTTTGATAAACTTCTCGGCCTATCATTACGCCATCAATATGCTGCATATGTTCATTAGCTTCAGCAAAGCTTTTAATACCACCATTAATCGATATTTCTAACTCAGGAAAATCACGCTTCACTTGGTAAACTCTTTGGTAATCCAACGGCGGAATATCTCTATTTTGCTTAGGACTTAAACCACTTAACCAGGCTTTGCGCGCATGAATAATAAAATGCTGGCACCCTGCCGCACTTACCGTTGTTAAAAACTTATGTAAGAACTCATAACTGTCTAAGTCATCAATACCAATACGCGATTTTACCGTAACCGGCACATTAGTGGCATTTTGCATACTTGTAACACAATCAGCAACTAACTGTGGCTCTGCCATTAAACATGCGCCAAACATACCATTTTGCACGCGGTCTGACGGGCAACCAACGTTAATGTTAATTTCATCGTAGCCATGCTGCTCAGCAATTTTCGCGCATTCTGTCATCGCTTTTACGTCACTACCACCAAGTTGTAACACAACAGGATGCTCTTGCTCGTTATATTCTAGGTAATTTCCCTTACCAAATAGAATAGCGCCAGTAGTTACCATTTCAGTGTACAGCACCGTTTGCTTCGACATTACACGGTAAAAATACCGACAATGACGATCTGTCCAATCCAGCATGGGTGCAATGGAAAGCTTGTGACTTATTGAATTTGTTGAGCTTAATGGCTTTACTGAGCTAGACACTTTTCTACCTTGTTCGATGTACTTTATTAACGATTCGCGTGATATAACTAATGATGACAACACACATCATAAAAACAACGCGATTATACACTGAGAATCTAAAACATGTGCTAAAAAGAGTTAAGCAAAATTTATAAGAAAGCATAGAAACAAAAATATCAATAATTTCTGCTTTTGAGTTTGTCTAAAAATGCTAGCATATACAAAAGATTAAAGAATGACGGCATTTACGTAATGCGTCACAACAACAACTTATTAGTTAAACGCTTAAAGTCATTACCCGGTTCAGTGCAATTATTTAGCTATCAAAGTTAAATCTGATAGCAACATGTACGAGCCATGGGAAATTAACAAAAAGCATTTAAATGGAACTGATATAGAATTAATTGCCCGTGTAGTCTGGTCAGGTCAAAGAATGTGATTAAAAAGCAAAAATACAAAAGTGTCTAAAAAGAAAAGTGCACACACTAAACTGCATAGATTGTGGCTTAAGCAAACTGTTGTTAGCTTAAGCAAAAATCTAATAGTCAATGCTCTATATAACCATTTTAAACAGCGAGTAATGCTTGCTAAAATGTAGACGCAGAATTTACGAATCTAACTTAAAATCATTATGTAGGTTAGACTTAAAAGCCAATAAAATCATTTAATAATGGTGCTAGTTCATCATCATCCAAAACACACCAGCTAATAAATGCACTATATTGAGATGAAGAATTAATTAATAATTTCATACGTTCAATAGTAGTCTCTTTCTCAGCAGATAAAGTTAGTTCATCAAAGTAATCACGCTGTAAATCTAAAAATAAATTGAACTGTTGAAAAACTCTTTTTCTTAGAAATGATGCTGAAACAGTTTTATTCGGCGTGTGCGTGCTGTTGAATACTTTTTCAATCAATTCAGCTGTTAATTTTGTTTTTTCATCCTCAAGCTGAGGCTCTATTCTTAAAGACTTAGCATAAGGTGTAACAGGAGGGACGTGCTTGATCGCTCTTAATACATCTATGCTTGGATCACAACAATCGATTAATTCATCATATCTAGCTAATTTAATATTATTACAACGACCGCAAGAGAAATATAAGTTATCCCAATCAAATTTTTTATCGGGGTCACCTCGATGTGGCTCAAAATGCTCTACATTTATATCACTTGGCTCTTTAGTTTCGCAGATGTAACACTTTTTATTAAAAACGCGACTTAAGGCATCCCAAACATCTTCTCCACTGTAGCTTTGTCTGTTTTCTAGTGATATAGGCGCGGCTTCATTCCTTAATACATTAAACATCTAACCGCCTCTTTGCTCTACTAATTGCAATATTTGCTGATTTAACAAAATATAATGACTCCGCATCTAAAACGTTTTCATCTTTAGGTATTCTTTTTAACAACCCCTCTATATCACTGACATTTAAAGGCTTTTCCTTAAGTAGCTTACCCAATTGTTCTATTTCGTCTTGTAAAATTGAAGAAATTGGGAGAACTCCGAAAACTCCTTCTAAGATTGACTCGTATGAATACATTGAAAGATCTTCAACTTGTTGGCATGTTGATAAATCATATATAACAGCATTGTCGATGGATGAAACCACAAAAGGAGAATGAGTGGTAACGATAAATTGTACTTTTGGAAAAGAAGTTGAAAAAAACGCCAGAACTTTCTTCTGCAAAGACACGTGAAGATGAGCATCAATTTCATCAATTATAACAATACCAGTTAAGTTTTCTGGATCAATAGATCGTAAAGAAACTTTAGTTATCAGATCAGCATAAATAGCCATAATCGATGAAAAACCAGAAGATAATGTCTGAAAGGTGTATGGGTCTTTATCAGTTTGATGAATTTTGAATGTAAACGAGTCAGAATCAAATTTTAGGGAAAGAAACTCATCTTCAAATAGGTCTTGTAGATCCTTATCAAGCTTATTAAACCATTTTTCAATTCGTTTGGCTTCTTCTGGTTCGTTCATTATTTTTTTTGATTCTGAAAAAGCTTGATTTGCAATATTAGAGACCAAAAATTCTTCAAACATAGAAGAGGTCGTTTTACTAATATGCTTTTTCTCTGACTCTTTATCATGAATTCGTAGTTTATCTAAATTTGTAACTGAAGAAGGTTGGATAATATCTGATTTTCTCATTGCATCAAATTTAGATAAAATAGTGGTGTAGTTGCCATACCCAACTACATATTCATCTAATCTATCGAGCTGTATTGATGGATTTTCACTTTCCTCTAACTGTTTTGTTAGAATATCAATTTCCTTCAAATAATGTTCATAGTGCTGATGCGCTGGACCTACTTTTGAAAGAGCTATTTTATTGGCAGTAAGCCTATCTCTTATATCACTTAAATTTTCGTTATTTTTGAGAACTACCTTATCGTATAGTCGACTGAAGATGAATTCAATCAGCTGTGTTTTACCGCAACCATTACCGCCTGTTAATATCAAATTTTTTCCTTCAATATTAATATCAACTTCTTTAGATGAGTGCGGAATTCTAGTTTTAATTTTACTTAAATACCCTGGCATACCAATTCCTTTATAAAGTAATACAATAGCTAGCTAGTGACAAATAATGTAATTGCCGTAAATCAGATACAAATACTAAAACATAACGCTCTGTTAATGGCTGAGAATGTTTAGCTAAAATGTGTAGCGAAACGAAACCAAGTAAACTGTTAGCAGTCCCACTTGAACAACTTGTTATAAAGTTACACTGCTATTAGTACGTTTTTTTGATTATTTTCTGACATACTGAATCATAAATATTTGATATTTCGATTGGATTTAGAGATGTTTGATTTTGTTCAGGTGAAGACACTCGTGGTACCCAACCAATTCTGGAGTCAAAAGCAACACTATCAAAATTCACCCATTGTTCATATTTTGGGTGCTCTTTTAACAGAGAGTTAAGAAGGACCTGCATTGCTTCAAGAATTTCCCTATTCATTTAACTTCCTCATATATTTAAATTGCGTTATAACAGCCTATTATGTAGGCGTCTCAATGACCTCTGTCACATAAGTCCATTTAATTGACATTAATATCACACAATTTCAACGTATTAGAAACTATAAAGATTGATTTTTATCAATAAAGGTAGATTAACAATAATATCCCATTAAAATAGGACGATTTTCTAATTAATACTGAACGATAAAAAATAGAAATATATTTATTTGGTTATATTAAAACTTCTCGCTAATATAAATTTAGAACTAAATAAGTACACCCGAACATTTGAAAAAATCAAAAGTACACCATTAGTACACCTTGTTGCATTAGAGGCTATATGTTTAGCTAAAATCAGTCCAATCTAGCAATCAGTTTAGTAAGTAAGGCCAAAAATAACGCCCACATTAAGGGGAAAAATATTGCTGGCTAAAATATTGAACGGAGTGAAAACAGCCAGCTGTATTTTTTCCGTTTGAAGCGCTTGTTATATGACTCATCATTTGGGTCTAAGTGTCTCAATAACATGTGCACTCACCCAGAATACATCTCCTTTCCCTTTGCTATCAGGGGCAAAAAAGAAAAAATATTTTCCATCTGGCGTTACATATCCTCCACGTTCTGATACGCTTGTATTAATCTTATCACCTAAGTTAATGGCAGCTCCCCAAGAGCCGTCTTCCTGCCGAAAACTAACGTAGATATCACTTCCGCCATAGCCATTATCTCTCGTACTATCCCACAAAATATAGGACTCATCAGGTGCAATGAAGGGATGGACGTTCTGTTTTCCAGTATTTATCTCTTTACTAAGTAGCTTCGGGGCTTCACGTTTACCATTGATTAATCGAGAATATCGAAGAACAAAATCTCCTTCTTTAGGGTATTCATCAAAAACATAAGTGCCTTTGGATGAAGTAGTAAGCCGCATGATGTCGAAGTCTTCAAACGCAGAACCAAGACTTTTAAACTCTGACCATCCCTCATCGGTTCGCTCACTATATTGGTTTTTAAAAAACATAGTTTTACCATCAGGAGAGATAGACGCACCCACCCCAGGCTCCACTTCTGACGCGTGCCATCGATTATTCTCGTATTTAAGAACAAAGTGCGAATCTTTTCCACTTTTGTTGTTTCTCCTACTAAAGTAGAACTCTTTCATGTCGGGTGAGAAGCCAGGGCCCCACTCATGATGCTCTGATGAAACAATACCAGGAGCGAAAACTTCGGGAATTAAGCCAGGAGGCTTTTGTCCAAGATATGGTCCAGCTGGAGCTGAAATTGCATCCTGACTATGACTTTTGCTACTCATAGTTAGAACCGAAAATAGTAAAATAACTGAAATACAAATATGCTTCATAACATGTCCTATTTGAATATGATTAAAGAAGTCGTCAGTTTAATCAAACCGGCTTTTAAAAACCTGACGTCCTTATGACTTTAAGATGATTTTTCTCTAACGGCGATAATCAACCTTTTAGGTGCATATAACTAGCTTGTTATGTAGACGTCTCAGTAATTCCCGCCCCATAAAATTCATTTGATTGACATTAATGTCACACAATTTCAAAGCATTAGAAACTAGAAAAGACTAAATGAAGCACAAAAGACCGAATTAGTGAGAGTTCGCAATAATACGGAACATTTAAAGAGACGCCTTTATATTTAATATCAAAAGATTAAATAAATAAAACACTGTTCTCTGGTCTTTACTAATACTTCTCACTAATATGAATTAACGAAGTACACCCGAACCTTTGAAAAATCAAAAGTACACCATTAGTACACCTTGCTGCATTAGAGGCTATATGTTTAGCTAAAATCAGTCCAATCCAGCAATCAGTTTAGTAAGTAAGGCCAAAAATAACGCCCAAATGATAGGCTAAGCAACGCTGGCTGAAATGTGTAACAAAGCAGAACGCAGCCAACTTTACGTATCCTAATTAACTTGCTTGTTAGCTGTATTTTAGCCAACACTGCCTTGTTTCAGTATAGATATTCGAAATTTCTTCAGGATAAAAAGGTGTATCCAAGGTTGATAGCGTAACTGATGTCCAGTCTGGAAAATTAGAGCTTCCAGACCACTCAATATTAGAACCACACTCGCCACAAAATTTGCGTTTAATTGTCCCTGATGAGTTATAAGATTTTAAAAGCCGTTTTCCAACAACATACTCTAAATCTGCTTTTAGAAGGCTTCCGTATGTTGCAAAAGCTGCACCATGTTGCTTTTGACACATAGTACAATGACAACTCGTAACCTTTTTCGGCTTACTTAGTAATCGATATTTAATTTTGCCACAGAGGCAGCTTCCTTGATACATAACTTTCCTGTACTGCTAACGCCCTAATAAAGGACAAAAATAGCTCTCTAGCTTTTTGTCCTGTTAATTAGTTTGTTATATTGTTAACTACACAAGAGATTCAGCAATAAATTTTTTTGCCTGCTTTGGCGAGTTTAACCTAACGAAATCAATGTGTGAATATCTCTCAGATTTCATTATTTCAAAATATTTCTTACGATTTGAATGATAGTTTTGCAATGTCCAGAGAATTATTGACTTTCGACTAAGAAATGTTTTTTTAAATGATTCAACATTTCCAGTATTAGGCCATATTTCTTGTTTACTTATAATTCGCTGAATTGCTCTTTTAAAGGCCTGAAATATAGTGCGACTTAACGAGTAATCGAGCCAAATAATTGTGTTAACTTTGGCCCATTTTAACGAGGCAGTTCTGGAGTAATTACCATCAAGAACCCAGCCATCCTTCGAAATAGCTACCTCGATTTTAGAAAGAAACTCATTATTACTCGACTCTTCCCAGTTAGGTTTCCAGAAGAGTTCATCCATTTCTATATATCGAACATTCAATTTAGCCGCTAATTCTTTGCTAAATGTAGATTTACCACTAGCGCTTGTTCCTACTACATTAATATTTTTAAAAGAACCCACAAGTGCCTCGATTGAAATAATGAAGAGTTAAGTAACATAACGCCCTGTTAAGGGGAGAATTGTAGTTGGCTAAAATGTTGAACGGAGTGAAAACAGCCTGCTGTATTTTTACGTTTGAACAGCTTATTAGTTGCTAAATTCTGTGACATGCCAAAGTTCTCCTGATGGCCCCCACAGATAAACAACTTTCCCCCAATGCTCAATTTTAATTGGTTCATACTTTATGTCGAAACCATCAAGACTTGAAATAACCTCAAAGGCTTCATTTATATCTAAAATTGAAAGTTGAAGCATTAAATTTTTTGCTAACTCTTCGTTATAAAACCGTTGTAGAAAAAACGTACATTCGCCATTTTCGAATAAAGATAAATCATCAGTTACATAATCCATTTTAAAGCCTAAAGCTTGGTAAAAGGACTTAGATATTTCGTAATTCTTACTAGGGATGAAAACTCTAATATCATCAACGTTCACCAGATTCTCCTTTGGCAACTAACGTACTATTAAGGGGCAAATTGTAATTGGCTAAAATGTGAAGCGAAGCGGAACCAGCCAGCTGTTATTTGTCCCGCTTGAACAGCTTGTTAGAGCTTTGTTTAACTTTACCTTTTACTAAAAAGTTCATCAAGCCGGTATATTTCCTTCCCTTTTCCAAGCGACAAGCTAACCGACACCATTTTCTTAGCAACATCTTCTCCTGATATTGGTCTGTACCGCTTAAGAAATGGCAATTTACATATAATGGGAAGTAACCAGTTTGCAATAGTCTCTCCTAACCGAAAAGACTCGCGCTCTCCTTTTAGAAGAGAGGGCTGTAATATAGTTATCTGTTTGAAAGGCAACGCTGAAACTTCAGTCTCTAATTCACCTTTCATTTTTAAATATGGGCTTTTACTTTTTTCATTAGCGGCACTAGAAGAAACTAAAATATAATGACTTACTTTATTTTCTGAAGCTAGCTTTGCTGCTTTGTACTGGTATTCGAAGTCAACTTTTCTTTGCTTTTGAAAAGTTCCGGCTTGTTTGACCGTTGACCCTAAGCATGAAAAAATCATATCTCCTCTAAAAACATTAATGTATTCCTCAATATTTTCAAAGTTGATAACTTCATTAACAATTTTTGGGGATGCGTATTCAACATGTCGCCTTGTAATAGTAACAACTTTTTCAATACTCGGCTCTTTCACTAATCTTTCGACAAGTTTTTTTCCTACTAAACCTGTCGCTCCCAAAACTATTGCTATCTTCATAAACTTACTTTTACGATACTCAAAATTCAAATTAGATGAATATGCTTAATTGATACTACAGAGCCCTAACCGCTTATTATGCAGACGTCTCAGTAATATGAATATAAAAATTAAAGAAGTACACTCGAACATTTGAAAAAATCAAATGTACACCTTTAGCACGCGTTGTTGCCTTGAGGGTTTTGTATTTAGATAAAATCAGTTCAATCCAGCAATTGAAATCATTAACGATACAAAAGCTCAGAAACGCTATATAGCACTTACATATACACAGTTTCTACCTTGGCTTTTAGCACTGTATAATGCTTTGTCTGCATCGGCTTGAATAAAATCAAACGTATCAACATCTGATAGTTGTTTACTGGCGATACCTACACTTAGCGTAATAGCGTTATCAAAAGCTGACGTTGCTTTGCAAGCAAAGCTGAAAGACTCCCTTATACGATTTGCAACCGTAATTGCATAATCAGCATTGGCGTCGTGCAATAATATGCACGCCTCTTCTCCACCCCAACGAGCAACTATATCAGTTTCACGTAGTGTACTTCGTAATGTACCTGAAAATATTTCTAATACGTCGTCCCCTATCGCATGGCCGTACTGATCATTAATACGTTTAAAATGGTCAATATCTAACATCATCACGGTGACCAGCTGCTTATTGCGTTTCGAAATTGACAGTATTGGTTTAGCTTGAGCAAAGAAACCTCTACGATTTAGCAACTTTGTTAATGGATCATGATGGGCTGCAAAATCGAGCTTTTCAACCAATCTTCCCACACTTAGCAACATTAATAGTGGCGTACTAATAGTTATACCTAATAAAGCACCTAACCACGTTATGCCCGATACCCAACTCATTTGCGTACCCACAAAAGATAGATGTCCGAGCGAACCGTAAATAGTATAAATAATTGTAAAGCAAACTTCTGCTAACGCTACGACAGCGGCAATGTTGGCTGCCAACTTTTCTATTCGATTATTATGAGCGTATCGAAACAATATCCACGCATAGTGCAGACGAACTACAATCAACCAAATGCCGATAATAGCAATCCGATATTCTATTGCTGGCCATATCATGGTGAAAGTTAGAATAAGAACAACGACAGGAAAAATAAGCCAAGTTTTTTGCTGAGTTGTTAATGGTCGTCCAACAAATTTATATGCTCCTATCAACCAGCAAGCATGCCCCAAGACCAAGCATAAATTATGGCTATTGGCTCTTATGGATAATGGCATTCCCTGTAGAAATAAGTGAGAGCCATAAGCGACAGATAATAATGCAAGACCAATTGCCCAATATTTCGAACCTTCAACGGCTCGACTCAACTGCGATAAAATTCCTAGGATAATAGCACCAACCAAAGACGCTAAAGATAAAGTTAACATTAGAGTTATGTCATGAAGCTGCAATAAAAGTCCTTTGGTTATGAGTTATTTTGGAAGATTTCCATTATGTAGTAATAATCTGCACTTATCTAGCCAAGAATAATTCCAAGCAAATAAGAAAGGAGGTGGATTGTTTCAAATGATATTTAGAATAAATTTAGCTCTTTTATAATTAGTATTGAAAAAAATTTTACATATTTGGTCATGCTATGATTTCTTAGCAATATAAATATAAAAATTAAAGAAGTACACCCGAGCATTTGAAAAAATCAAAAGTACACCATTAGTACACCTTGCTGCATTAGAGGCTATATGCTTAGCTAAAATCAGTCCAATCCAGCAATCAGTTTAGTAAGTAAGGCCCAAAATAACGCCCCATTAAGGGGCTGATAATGCTTGGCTAAACTGTGAAACGGAGTGGAACTGAGCCAACTGTTGCGTATCCGTATGATTGTCTTGTTAAGTGTGCGATGCAATTAATACTTTTTTGATACGCATACATTGAGCAATGCCGCATACCCTTTTTCCCGAGTGAAATCTGGTTTATCTACTTTATTATTCACAACTACTCTAAATTTGTCGAAATCTACAAGGTTTTCGCAGATATAAGCTTCAGTAAGATTTCGATTGCACATATTGTTGTGATAACAAAATCCCCAAGCACTTAAGTGTGCCTGAATTGGAAAATAAATCGTTTGCAGGTGCCCCCATTCTTCCTTAGTAGCATCTTTCTTTTTTATCAGCTCATTAAATACTTCCTGAATCCTTTGTGCGGATTTCGATATTGATTCATTCTGCCCACTAACTATGAGTTGCAGCACCGCCTCTTTTTGTAAGCGCTCCTGTGCTCGGTCATGTAGAACAAACTCCCGCATGGCAAATGCAATCCCAATAGTAACTGCAAGAGCTTGGATCCAATCAGTAATTGAAGATTTCATTTTTCGAACACCTAACGCCCTAATAATGGGCAAAAATTTGTTGACTAAAATGTTGAGGAACGAAAACAACCAACTAGTTTTTGTCCTTATTAATTAGCTTGTTATAAATACTTAGCCACGTAATTGCGATGTTATAGAATCTTGAACTGATTTGTCATATTCATTATCACTAACCAAATCAAGGCAAAGCTCCTTTGTGCAATAGGAAACAAATTTGATTGGTTTATTATCGGAGTCCTTTGCGGTTAACTCATAAAGTGTATAAGACTTAAACTGACTTTCATTTACCACAACATCAGTTGAACTTTCTTTAAAGTCAGCCACCAAATCTATATTATTTAGTCGAAAATTATAAAAGTACATACGTTGAAAAGAGTCTTTACAGGCGTATAAAATTGAAAAATCTTGGGCAACTAAATCTGCCATTGCTTTACAACTTGAATTTAAAACTAAAGAATCAGGAAGTATTTTCACAACAACTCCTCTTTCTTCTTTAGCTGATAGATTAAATGCTATGAACAGTAATATTATGGTGAAAATTTTCATTGACCCTTCCTTGTATTTATAACGCCCTGTTAAGGGGCTGATAATGTTTGGCTAAAATGTGCAGCGAAGCGAAGCCTAGCCAACTGTAATTTGTCTGACTTGAAAACCCTTGTTAGGCAACATTTAGCACCATGATAGTTTCATCAAACTCATCTTGTTCAACAACACTAAAATTAAAGCGCTCAAAAAAGCCTTTCATTACATCATGCCCTTCTACGTAGCATATTGAAATAGCTTTACAATCTTCTCTAAGCTTGATTTCATCGAGAGCTAACTTAATTGCTTTCGTGCCATAACCTTTTCCTTGATGCGGCACATCGATCATAAATTGATCAATGTAAATTTCATTTGGTTTTTCATCTTCGTAGTTAGGAAAGTACTGGATAAAACCAACTGGTTCTTCATTGAAATAGATTGCTCGATTAACATAGTGTTCGTTAAACTTAGAACCTGCAATTGATTCTGCATTTAAAGCGACGAACTCTTCTTGTTCTTTTGTGATTTCTAGCAAGATAATATCTTCCCAATTATCTTTAGTAACTTCTCTCAAGCTAATTGCCATAGCTGAATAATACTCCTTGTTGCCTAACAGCTTATTATGCAGACGTCTCAGTAATTCCCGCCCCATAAAATTCATTTAATTGACATTAATATCACATAATTTCAATGCATTAGAAACTAGAAAAGACTAAATGAAGCATAAAACGCGGAATTAGTGAGAATTAATACTAATTTGAATATAAGACCTAAAGAAGTACAACCAAACATTTGAAAAAATCAAAAGTACACCATTAGTACACCTTGTAATCTTGGAGACTATGAATTTAGCTAAATCAGTCCAATCCAGCAGTCATTTTAGTAAGTAAGGCCAAATGACTCCTCGTTAAGAGGCAAATAATTGCTGGCTAAAATAAGCGACGCTGCAGCAAAAGCCAACTGTTATTTGTTCGACTTGAAAACCCTTATTAGGCATTTGACAGCACTAAACTATCAACAATTACGTTTTTAGCTAAGTGCTCTTTATAACTTTTGAGTAACAACGTCCTTTCTTCTTCTGTTTTTCGTTGCACACCATGAGCGATAAATGCAGGTAGTATTTCCCAACCGATGAATCCAAATATATCTTGATATAATCCATCGATTTTATTTTGGTAATACTCTAACTCCTCTTTAGAGTTAGCACCGCCAGTTGTAATTGAATACATGATTTTTTTAGGCTTAAGTATTGCATTGTTACCATAAGCAAAGCCGGAAGATAAAACACGATCTATCCAGCCTTTTAATATGCCAGGAAAAGACCACCACCATAAAGGAAATTGAAAAATTAGCAGATCGGATGAAGCCAACTTTTCTTGCTCTTGACTAATGCTATTTGCAAAAGAGTTACTTGAAAGCGCTAACCTTTGGGCTTTTGCCAATTGAAATATATCTTCAATTGGAAAATTAGTAGTATCATTTTTCCCCGCAACAGGATTGAAGTTTTGTTCATACAAGTCTGAAACTTCAAACTTGATGTTCTCTTTGTTCAAAACTTCTATTGCTGTTTTGTGTAACGCGAAATTAAAAGAACCTTGCTCTGGATGTGCTACAACTAGGTGAACTTTCACCATATCTCCTTAGAATGCCTAACGTCCCAATAAGGGGCTGATAATGCTTGGCTACACTGCCTAGCGGAGCGAAACTGAACCAAGCTTTAGCAGCCCCGCTTGAACAGCTTGTTATGTATTTAAACTACTCATCCAGAATAGTATTAAAGCCGCCATAAATTAAACGCTTACCATCAAAAGGCATTGGATTATTATCTGGATGCATTCGTGGGTCTTCCATCAATGCTTTCCAACCTGCATCACGAGCTTCTTTAGAAGGCCACGTTACCCAAGAAAAAACTACTGATTCGTTTGTTTCTCGTTTTACTGACATTGGGAATGAAGTTATTTCACCTTCGGGAACATCATCTTCCCAAGTTTCTACTATTTTTAATGCTCCATGATCCTTAAAAACAACGGCAGAAATTTTTGCGTGTTCAATGTACTTTTCTTTATTCGTGGTAGGTACAGCTGCAATAAATCCATCTACATAACTCATTTCAATATCCTTAATTAGTTTTAAAACTATAAACGACCATATGATATATAAAACACATAACACCCAATTAACAAGCAATAGCTTGCGCCCAACTAAAGGGGCTTTTTAATAGTTTGCCAAAATATGTAGCGAAGTGAAACTTAGCCAACGGTTAAAAATGCCGCTCGATTGCCTTGTTAGTTTTCTTTTACTACGACTTTATTCTTTGCAGTAAAAGTTTTATTGATTATACGCCATTCATTTTGGCGCTTATACATTACAAGGTAATCAATATAATGTGTTTTTGGCGTATCAAAATCTAGTTTTACCATAGCCATTTGATCGTCAACAATATCAACAGACAATATATTAGCTTCCCACTTATCTTTGGTCGCTTTTTTGAAATAGCCAGCGAACTCTTTTAATGAAACTGTTCTGATGATCTCCTTTCCTGTTTCCTTGCTAAGGGTGATCATTTTTACATGACCAAACTCTTGATCAAAAGCACTTGAAAGTAGCTCTTGGTCTCCATTTGCCGCCCCGTTAAAATAATCATAGGCCGTTTCTACAACGGCTTGATATTCCTTACCTGTCAAAGCTTCAGCATGACTAGACAGTGACATAAAAGATGTAAACATCACAGCAGTCATTAAAAGTAATTTAATTTTATTCATCTTACTTATATTTCCCGAATAGATTAACGTTTAATTTTGAAGAGGTACTATCTAATACGCAAATAGAAATTAAGTAAACCATTACAATTGTTACAATTTATGAGTGTATAACCATCAGATAAATTGATGCTATTTATAAAAGCACGCTAGGCTTAGGCTAGTAAACTGACGCACATTTGAGAGGTTGATAATTGTTGTCTAAAATGCGAAGCGAGGTGGAACCGAGTCAAACTTTAGCAGCTCAGCTTGAACAACTTATTAGCAATAATACTACCCCATGTAACGTTTTCTTTCTTTTGTGAAGTGCCACCACGGAAGTGAATCACCACCCTCCATATAAGATATTGCCGATAAGAAAACATCTATAATACAGTGATCTTGTTTGCAACCTAGTCTAGTACAATGTTGTTGATACAAGTCATATGCATTTTTGCCAATGAGTTGTTTTGGGTGAGTTAAGCCAATTTTTTCTAAATCAGCCGATATAGCTTTACCAATATTTGGTAAATCTGTCATTTTTGAGGTTTTATCGCGGTCTGGTGATTTCATATTATATTGCTAACGCCCTACTAAGAAGTAAATTACGCTTGGCCAAGATGTGTAACGAAACGGAATTAAGTCGTACTTTAACAATTCCGCTTTGTTGCTTTGTTAATGCTATATAACTGCGCACTTGGCTGTTGAATTTTCTTTAAGAAGAAGCAAACAGGTCGCTAAATACAATGGAATTAGTGCAATAAATGTATATGCATATGAGAACTCACTCCCCCAAATAGCCATCACACACCCCATTAAAGGCATAGTTATACCTAAAAAATAGTAGGCTTTACTTTTATAAAGCCAACCAAAAGGAATAAAATGAGAGCCAAAAAGAATTGCTAAAGTAAAAGGAAACCAATTAGGTGTTAATTGCAGTACTAGAATAAGCACAGGCCAATATAAGAATTGAGCACAGGCGAGCACAGTACCTAAACTTGTTAATGGCGGCAGTTTAGCAAATGGGTTGACTCGAAATATTTTTGAGATAAAAAATGCAATTGGGAATGTACTTCCTGTAGCAATGATAGTTGTTATTAAAGCCTGTCTTTGTGGAAGTAAGTTAATAGCAATAGCACAAACGCACATTACAATTAGTCCCGCAAAAGGGAAGCCAATTCCCTTTTTAGTAAAACGTATCAATTCATCTCTATTGTCCATAATTTTTCCTAAAATCGACTTATAACTCAAATGCCCCGTTAAGGGCTAAAACGAGCTTGCTTAAATTGTGTGGAAAAACGGAACCAAGCAACTGTTAGCAGTGCCACTCAACGGCTTAGTTAGGCATGCTTAACTCAAAATTTTAATTTGCTCAAGCGAGGCAACTCTAACGTGCGTTTGAAAGTAGTATTTTTTAGTAATTTTTCCCTTTGAAAAAAAGAAAATTTTCATACGCTTTGCCTCACCAGTTACTTCAATAGTTTTATCTATGAGGTATGATTCTGGAGATTCACCATACTTTTTTATAAACGCATTAATTAACTTAGGATGAATTGCTACGGTAATATTTCTTCTATCTCGATAATCATTTTCAGTATTTAAATAGATAACACCTCTTTGATTACCTGAAGTTTTTATTGGAAATCGAAACGTACCTTTGACCCCTTCAGGTGCCTTATCTTCAGTTAAAGCAATCAAGTTCATAATACTTGCCGTATCAGTATTTGAAGTAATTTTAGGTGTAGAACTACACCCGAATAAAATGACGATGGATATTAAGACTAAATATTTCAATTTACTACTTCCTTGTTGGCACGCCTAACCGTTTATTATCGAGACGTCTCAGCAAAACCCATCTCATAAAACTCATTTGATTTACATTAATATCACACAATTTCAACGTATTAGAAACTAGAAAAGAGAAAATTGAGCACAAAACACAGAATTAGTGGTATTTCACCGAAATACACAATACTTAACAAGATATTTTTATATTTAGTATTAACGCTTTAAGAAAGTAAACGACTATTTTTTAAGATCTTTATTAAGACTGCACAGTAACTATAGAAACAATAATGAAATTAGTACGTTCTAATAGCTAAAAGACAAAAGGCACTTCTTTAAAATGTCTTTAAGTAGTTTGAAGTTATAAGCGAAGCCACTGAAAGCTCCACTTAAATTCTTTGAGACTTACCAATATTCCCTAACGAGTGAGACTTTTCCGCCTTTAAAGCCAAACAAAGCAAACTTTACATGCCCTTTAGTCCAGCTTCCGTCCTCATTCAATGTACCGTAGGAATATTCAACTGCCGCATGATTTTTACCATAAATAATATTTAATATTTTAGCTTTGGCGTTTGGGCTACTTACATATGAACCCAACTCTAATTGATTAATAAACGCTTTACGCCATTTTGTTTTATCAAAATCAGCTTCATACTCTTGATGCTCGTATTTTATCTCTTCGTGTAATCCATCAAGAAAGTTATCTATTTCTTTTACAGTCGACCCTTTTATAAAAATTTGCACAATATTGCGTAGGTAATTTTCAGTTTGTATTTTTTTACACTCGTTATCGCAAGTAAGTTCTTTTGACAGAATGGGAAGCGACAACAGTAAAGTGATCAATAAAATAGTTAACTTTTGCACGAATATCTCCATTTACTTAGCCCTACTTTTCAAAGGCTTTTAATTAATTTTAAAAAGCTGAGTGAAACAAAATAAGCTAAATCATTAGTAGCTGGTTATTTTGCTTGCAGCTTTGTAAGTGTTTTATTGTTTCACTCTAAGATTCTCAATGACTTGCGCATCAACCCAGTAGCTTTTGCCAACCCAATTACGAGCCCCACTTTCGTTAACTTTCCATTCCCCTCTAGAGAAAAATAAATATTTTCCATCATGGGTCACGCGTGGTGAGCTTTCTTGTAGTTCTGTGTTTATTATCGGCCCCATATTCATTGCAGGTAACCACGAGCCATTTTTGTGCCTAAAGCTGATATAGATATCTGACTTACCTTGCCCATCTTCCCGCTCTACATCCCACATTAAGTAAGATTCATCAGGTGCGATATAAGGATGAGCAATGTACTTTCCGGTATTTATATCCTCAGACATTTTTACTGGCATTTCATGTTTACCGTTAATTATGCGCGAGTAAGCAAGGTTGCCATGGCCCTTATCTTCTTTTTTAAAAAAGGGAAAATAATAAGTGCCTTTAGATGAAATCGATATACCATGCGCCTGTTCTTTTAAGAACTTCCCTTTGCTTTTTCGCGGCGACCATCCTGAATCTGTTCGTTCTCTATACTCCTTACCTAGGTACATTACCTCGCCGTCAGCAGAAAATTGCGGCCATCGAATACCTGTTTCAGTTTCTTTACCCCAACGGTTGTTCTGATATTTAATTACAAAGAATGCGCGCTCTTTATATTTGCCGTTTTTCCGAGTGAAATAGAATGTTTTCATATCAGGAGAAAACGAACCACCTTCGAACCTTCCATCTGGTGAGACTACTTTGGGATCAAATAGCTTTGCTATTAAACCCGGAGGCTTTTCACCAAAATAGTGATTATCTATAGCTGAGGAACTGTCTTTACTAAAACTATTACTACTTACGGTTAATGTGAAAACAAATAAAAAAATTGAAATGCAAATGCGACTCATAAATTACCCTTAAATTTAAATCAGCGAGTGAGTTTACTTCTCAGTGAAGTTACTTTCATTGATAGAATATTTGTTGTGAAGGAACATATAGCCACCTTAGCAAAACAAGTTTTAATTACCTGACGTTACTATGATTTTTGGCTGATTTTTTACCGAAAGATTTACTAAATAGCGTAATTAGTTTACGCGACTTACGACGGCAGGTAGAAGAAGAGATGAAGCGAAACCGAATAAACGATTAACAGTTTCGCTTAGTTAGCTAATGATAACTAGCTATAGGTGCAAAGTTACTATTATTTAAAAGCTCTATATTAAAATGAAAATGTACGGCTTTTAGATTAGAAGCGCACGCCTAACTAACTTTCTTCGATTTGTATTTGAATTTCAGTTAAATATTTATCAGGGTTGCCTTTGAAAATCATACCGGGCCCTTTTAAATACACTTCTCGCGATGGTAAAAGTGTTTTTTTGTTTATAGATTTAATATAGTCAAAGATTTTTTCATAACTACTGCCAATATTTTCATACGAGCCAACATGAACAAGGGTAACAAACTCACCCGCGGGTAAAGCTTTGCATTCTAATTTGGTTGTTATCTTCTTTTTGATAGGTAAGCACGACTCTATTTCTGTATTCTCTTTATATTCGCAATCAAAATAAAGGTTTAAAGCTGCTCCACCTGCATGTCGACCTGCCGCTCGATAGACTTGCCCCATTGCTTTGCCAGTTTCACTATATTTACCTTGCCAACGTACATAAACCACTTGCAATTCAGGCAATCTCTTAACTTGAATATCATCAAAAACATCTGTCATTTGTGCCACCTCTTTTTCTTTCATTAAAATTAATTCTAAGGTTGAAGATATGGCCGTTAGTTTTTTAACATCACGTTCGATAGCATCTTTTTGTTTTTGCAATATTTGCGTAACATCTGATTCGTCATCGAATTCTTTGGTTATAGACTGAATTTCTTGTAGGCTAAACCCAAAAGACTTCAAATTGACAATTATCTGTGCTGTTTCTATGTCACCTTTACTGTAATAGCGATAATTACTTTCACTATCAATATAAGATGGAGTTAATAATTCCTTTTCATGATAAAAACGTAGGGCTTTTACCGTGATTTTTGTAATTTTTGAAAACTCACCAATTGTATACATAAACTAACCGCCTTCTTTTACAAATGAAGCTTGATGCCTCCTGTTGGGGTAGAGTCAATAGAAGTTTTACGTAAATAGTAGTTAATCGCTAAAGCACTAATATTGCAATATATGTAAGTATGAATACATAGCGCAAAAACTGTCACTTGCTCAATTAGTGACAGTTTGATTTACAATAAGGAATGGCAGTTTAATTACTATTGCGCTTCAAAATCATCTTCACGTAACTTTGCACTACCGTCACTTTGCAATACCCAAAGCTCATTAGTAATAACACCACCAGCTTTATTCATTTTCCAACCTGATTTTAATATTGCGCTAGTTTCACTAATTACTTCAATACTTGGCTCTACATAGTCAACATCGCTAAATCCATCAGCTATTAATTGCTGCCAAAAGCCTTGAATTGCTTCTCTGCCTTTAAATTGCCCAAATGGCATAGCATTCATTACCGCGCCGGCTTCATATTGTTGCGCACAACCAACATAATCACCGCTATTAAATGCCGCTTTCCATTTACTACTCGCTTCATTAACCGCTGTTAATACTTGTGCTTTTACTTGTTCCGAAATTTGTTTTTGCCCTGTTTGTTGGTTATTCATCTTGAACTCCTACTTGATCTATTAGCTTAATACTTGGTTATTGAGTGCTATTATGCAAAACTTGCACTAGCTAAACCTATGGCGTAACTGACACATAACAGTTTAAAAATGACAAAATCAATTAATATAGCTCTGATAGATTACCCACAAGCACTGCAAAGTGCGGTATATGGCTTAACTGAGTTATTTACCATGGCAAACAAAATAGCTAAAGATCAACAATTTGATAATTGCTTTGTTATTGAACACATTCAGCCAACTCAGCTTGAAACTAACAACATCAACGCACAGCAATTTGATCTTGTTATTCTTCCACCTAATTCAAATGAAGAATATTTTCGTCAACCGCCAAAAGAATTATTGTTATTTTTAATAGCATCTCATCAAGCTGGCGCCGTGACCTGTTCAGCATGTGCTAGTGCTTTTACCTTAGCGCATACTGGCTTGCTCGATAACCGCACCGCGACAACTCATTGGCAACTAGCTGAGCAATTTAATGCAACCTTTCCCAAGGTAAATTTAAATATAGAAAGTTTACTTATCAACGACGGCGATATTATTTGTGCCGGCGGGCTAATGTCGTGGCTTGATTTAGGACTAGAGCTAGTAGCACAATTTATGAAGCCGCACATTATGCGCAAATTGGGTAAGTTACTAATAGTTGATACCGGTAAGCGGGAGCAACGTTATTATGGCAGTTTTACGCCATCATTTAACCATGGCAACCAGGCAATACTTAACGTACAACACTACTTGCAAGCTAACTTTTCTAAACCAATAACCATAACCACATTGGCGGAGATAGCAATATTAAGCGAACGTACCTTTTTGCGACATTTTACTAGTGCGACATCACATAAACCCATGCAATATTTGCAACGCCTTCGCGTACAAAAAGCCTGTGAGTTATTGGAAACCAGTAAACAAAGTTTCGAACAAATATCAGCGACAGTAGGTTACGATGACGTAAACAGTTTCCGTAAAGTATTTATTAAAATCATTGGCCTAAGCCCAAGTGCGTTTAAAGCTAGGTTTGTCTGAATCTCTGGAAAATAGCTATTCGAAGTTATCCTCCCCCGCTTAAAGCGAAGAGACAATATAGCTAAAAGTAATAGTGTATGTAATATTTTCAATGAGAATTCCTTTCATGCTTTTATAAACCATAAATATTAGTAGTGACTTGAAAATATAATTGGTCAATGTACCGAATGAAGCATTGAAGCCAACCTACAAAACGCTATTGGCTTACTATGATTGCTTGTCGGTTTATAGGCTTTATTATTTAATAAATCTTATGCTAAAAGGATAAGCCCATAGTTGATTATCATTTGCCTTGATCGCTGCAATTATCGCAAAGATGAAATTAAGTATTGCCAATACGATTAGGCCAATTATCCCTATAAATATAAAAGTCAAAATCCCACACACAATAGAGTATATGAATAGGCTAATTAGCCAATTAAGTGTTGTTTTTCCGTGTTGGTCTATGCTTTCATGTTTGTCTTTATTCGTTGCCCACATAACGATAGGTAAAATAAAGCCTAACCCAGGAATGATGATACTAGACAATTGACTTAAGTGAATCATCATGCAGTATGTGTTTAAGGGCATTCCCCAATATTCTTCTCTATTTTCAGACATATAACTATCCTTGTAATAATAAAAATATAATTGTTTATTATGCAGACTTCTCAGCAATACTCAATATTGAACAGCATAACTCAATATAGAACTGCATAAATTTTAGCTAATGCCAATACCATAAACGCAGCGTTTAAAGGCTTATTTATTTTTAGGCACGTCAATAAAAACAAAAAAGCCAACGCGACTAACACGTTGGCTTTGGACATTGATTTTAACTAATAGTACTACATAAGTTTTTAGTGTTTTTTATGTAAACGTTCTGGATATATGGCTTCTAGTTTTAAGGTTACGTCGTCATAAAAGCGTTCACCACGAACACGAATTCTCCATTTACCCGGTTCAGGGTTGATGAATTCACAGACTTCTTCGTTACCTTCTAAACGCGGTGCACAGTCAAACTTTCTTTTATTTGGCTTTTTACCCTTACGTACGTATAAATCAGCTTCACCTATACCACCGGTAATAGTTGCTTTAAAGCTAACCGCACCTTTTGGTACGCGAAAACGGAAAGTTTTCCAGCGTGCTCTTGGGCCTAAATTTTCTTTAATTTTAGTTTTAGTTAGTAATGGGGTTTCACCATTAAACTCCATTACAACAGGGTCGTGATCAGAAGCACGGTAAGCATCACTATTGTACATAGTGTGTACCTGTTCTTCACTTTTGTATTCGGTGTTGTAGTCGAGAATTAACGGTTCATCAGCATTAATGTGCCACTCTGTTAAATCAACTGCCTTCTCGGTTAACGAAGTTGATGCCAATGCGTGATCTAAGGTACCAACTTCACCTCGGTAAGCATATGAATATGCCATTTCGCCAACAAATTTTTGTGCAAGGTTGGTATAACCTGCATTTTCAATTGTCGCTACTGGATCTTCTTTGCTATACGCGTTTAAATCGCCAATAATCAGTACATCTTCGTCTTCAACACCGGTAGGTGATTGCGCTAACCAAGCCGTTACTGCTTCAGCCGCTTGAACACGACGTAGGTTGTAACAACCTTGGCCATCTAATTTATCTTCATTTTCAACACCACCGCTGCTTGAACAACCTTTCGAACGGAAATGGTTAATAGCTACCGTTAAACGCTCACCAGTTTCGCTTGCTCTAAAAGTTTGCGCCATAGGTGGACGGTTGTGATACTCAAATGGAAAACCCGTTAAGTATGCTGTTGTACCAAATTCAGTAACGGCAAGATCGTTATAGATCATTGCAACTTTAATACTGTCACCACCTAGCAACTCAACACCTGTTTCGGTATCAGCAGCAATATGGGGATTAACAAAGCTGTAATGAACGCCAGCAGGAGCAACCGCATTTAAACCATTCACTAAATCTTGGATGGCACTGTTTTCACCAAAGCCGTCATTTTCTACTTCAAGTAAACCAATTATATCGGCTTCCATAGCAGAAATAGCACTGATGACTTTATTGCGTTGACGTTCAAACTCTTCGGCAGTATCAGCACCACGTGAAGTTGGGAAGCCGCCACCTAAGCCGTCACCATTGAAGTAATTTAATACGTTAAAGCTGGCAATACGTAAGTTACCTTTCGTTAGCTCTGGCGCCGTAGTTCTAGCATTGGTATCCGTAAAGCTTGGCGCTTGTGTAGGAATAACACGATATTTACCAAAGCTGTAGTCAACTACACCTTCAAGGTTATCCACTGAGTCACCAGCACGTAATGTGTTATCAGCTGATAAATTGCCCGTTGGGTAAATTACCGTTTCAGGATTTGAGCCATTAATACCATCATCAAGGGTAATGCTGTTTAAAGCATTGCTAGCAGCTGCAGCTGTGTATTCAGCTGAGCCAGGTAAATGAATATTAGTTGGTACGAAGTTACGACCTTTTGATAACGCTACTTCACCGTAACGACCTAAGCTATAATTATCAGTAACTGTTAGCGTTTCTTCGGCGATAACATACATACCTTCTATGCTTTCACGCGCTTCACTTGAGCTAAATGGCAAAGTGAATGAAGTTGCGGCAACGCTGTCGCTACCACACTCAAGGAATGCTTCGTTTAAGCTAATTTGAGTTTTTCCGTAGCTTTCAGAAACACTACCAATGGCACGCACTACGCTGCCTTGTAACGGGTACTCACCGTTTGCAACTGCAACAAAAATACCTTCAGACGTTAAAATGTCAGCATCTTCATCAATATGTTCTTCTTGCATGAAAAAGCCATTTAGCGCCGGAAATGAGGCCGTAACAACACCTTCAACAATATGTACTTCGCCAACAACTGGTGATGTGAATCCGTTACCTTGCACTGCACTGATCAATGTTGCTGGGTCAGCACATTCGCCAATTAAGCTCATTGGATCGCCACCACCTGAACTTTCATGTTCACCAAGTTGGTCAAATGTATTGTTAGCGAAACCTTCCCATTCTAGTGATGGATCAAACGCATCATCAATAATAGTGTCGCCCACTGTAACTGTTGATTTACGTACTAACGTATTGTCTTTAGTACTGGTTAAGTCACTGCCCCACTGAGAGCCCGGATCAACACCTACTTGACCAATTGAGTCAACAACTTCACCATTTTTATACAGAACGTAAGCGTCATCACCATTATGGCTTAATGAACCCGTTGTTTGGTCTGCTACATCTAAAATTGCACTGTCAGCGCTTGAATTAGCAATAACATAAACACTGTTGCCAGCAATAATGCCGTCAAGCGTGATCATATTGCCGGTCGTTTTACCGTTAGTGAATAACCCTAATTGGTAGTTTTCGCCGGCAAGATCAACCTCTGAAGGTGACGGGTTGAAAAACTCTAGAGCTTTGTTGAAACTGCTACCTTCAATATATTCAGAAATAAAAATTTCAGGATTAATAACTGTATGTAAACCTAAATCTGAAAAATCATCTTTACCTGCGCCTGTCCATTCTTGTGCAGGGTCGAAGTTATCGTTAATCACAGTGTCACCTGCAACTACGGTTTCATTACGACGCAATGTATTATCTTTGGTGGTGCTAGTATCACTACCCCATGCTGAACCTGGGTCTTCGCCGACATTACCGAATGAGTCAACTACTTCATCATTTTTATAAAGTACGTAAGCATCATCACCATTATGACTTAATGAACCACTTAACTGGTCTGCAAGGTCAAGCACTTCAGTTACCGCACGATTGTTAGCAATAACAAAGGTACTGTTAGCCGCAATAGTACCTGTTAAATCGATCATTGATGGTGTTGTACCACCATTGCTAAAGCGACCTAACTGATAATTGTCTGCCGATAAATCAATATCAGAGTTTGAAGGGTTAAATATTTCAATGGCCTTGTTATAGCTACTGCCTTCAACATATTCAGAGATAAATAATGCACTTGATGATGAGCCGCCGTTGTCACCACCGCCGTTGTCACCACCGCCGTTGTCACCACCGCCGTTGTCACCGCCGCCATTGTCGCCGCCACCAGTACATGCAGCTGCACTATATAAAAGCTCAACCCATTCAGGATGGTCAACAAATGGATTACGGTTACCTTGGAACTCATAAATGCGGCGGTTTCTTTCTTGTTCGGTTGCATCGACTGGGTCGGCATTATGCCATTCAAGCAAACGACATAAGCGACCAAGTGCCGCTTCGCTAGTAGACGTTAAACGGTCAACAACCGCTAAATCAGGCGTTGCGTCAAAACCTTCATAGCGAATGTCCATATAAAAAACCATGCGTGCAGCGTCACCTTTTACTGAATCACGCGGCTCGAACGAATCGCTATCTACTCGGTTTGCTGGTGCTTCGCTTAATGGTGAATCACTGTTATCAAAATCTAGATTGCCACGTGAAGAATTAATTGAGATATCAGTTGGACGTAAGTGATGAATATCGGTATAAGCTTCTAGGCTAGAGCTTGAAAAACCATGGCTTTTTGGCCACACATGTTCACGATTCCAGTTGTCTGGATTAGTGCTTTGTGAACCACTACCATTCGACATTTTCGCTAATGACTTGCCACTATAAAGCAAAATAACATTATCAGAATTATTTGGATCTTCATCAGTTTTGGTCAACGCAGTCCACACTTCAGAATACGTTAAATTTTTATGACCGGCACTGATTGCAGCTGTGATATTTTCCTTAATCGTTGCCGCATCAGCGCTGTTACTGATTGCTGCAATTGCATCAGCATAATACTGCGCATCATCAAAAGTACTTGCATCGGCAATGGTGTCTAAAGGAGGGCAATTAAAGCAGGCATCAATTATCGTATCAGCATAAGTATGTCCGGCAAATAACGATAATGAGAGCGCAACGGTTCTCAATTTCATTTTTAGTTCCTCAGCAGTTTATTTTTATAAAGGGTTGTTGAGCAATGTGGCACTGTTACGTGACAAAAAGATTACATAACAGGCACTATTTAAATTTTTTATAATTTTATTTTACAAATTTTCAACAACTAAGATCTCATATACTGACCTTTTGGTCAATTAATAATCAGAGGAACGGTGCAGCTAAAGTCAATATATACCTAACAAAAAACAAATAAACATAATGAAATAAAATACATAACCAATTGCTTAGTTTTTATATCAGTTAAATTAATTTCATACTTAAATTCCAAACTACAGTTTAATCAGTACAACGAGAGCAGCATATTTGCTCAAAACATACCGGATGTTGTTTAAAACTAGCCGCTAATAAGAGTGTTTTTAGGGAAGTGAACTAGCACTCTTAGCAAGTAAGTTTATTTTGCATTACTTTATTGACCCGTCTATAAGTGTAGGGCTGATACTTCCTCCACTGGCATGATGAGCACAGGATATAACATGCAAACCGTTACCGAACTGGCAAAGCACTTTAATTTATCGCGTACGACTATTTTGTATTACGAACGCATTGGTTTATTAACACCAAAATTTCGTTCCGATAATGGTTATCGTTGGTATGGCGAAAACGAAGTGTCGAGATTAGCAAGCATTGTTGCTTATCGTGCATTTGGAATGTCACTTGCTGATATCACTCCATTGCTCAATCAAACCAGCGAGTCATCTCAACCTCAGTTGTTAAAAGATCAATTTTATAAACTTGAGCAAGAGATAAATATACTGCGAAAACAGCAAGAAGCCATTGTTGTTACGCTAAAAGAACCGGGATTATTGGAGGAAAAAATGGTAACTAAACAACGTTGGGTAGAAATAATGCGCGCATCAGGTTTTGATGATAATGATATGAAAACATGGCACAAAAACTTTGAAGCTATGGAACCCGAAGAACATCAAAAATTCTTAGAATCATTAGGCATTAACGCAGCAGAAATTAGCAAAATTAGAGCCATGTAAGTTAGGCAAGTAAAATCAATAACAAGGTTGGTATTCTAAATAGTACCAGCCTTTATTTCTTTATTTATGAACTACACCTACTCTATTAGTTACTGAAAGTAGTTAATCACCAATAAGTATTAAAATATAAAACAGAGGTGAACGAGCAAATTATAGCAACTAACTTGTCTCTGATATTGTTAACTGATAGTTATATAAAGCAGATTAATACTGTTAATTTTCATGATAAAGCGATAAAAGGTAGCCTAACTTTCAAAAGATCAGTTACTATTAATAAAATCGCCGATAATAATTAATACTAGTAGATTTACATTTTACTCAGATACGTGCAAAATCAAATAACTAGTTAAAACCAAAAGGTTTTGGAAAACTTCATGAATGTAGAGTTTATTAACCCGTTTTTGTCTTCAATGCTTAATGTTATGTCAACCATGGCGCAAATGGAGCTTACCCCTGAAAAACCCCGTTTAAAAAAGAATGAGGTAGCTCAAGGTGACGTTTCCGGTCTAATTGGCATGGTAAGTGAACAAACCAAAGGGTCATTATCTATTACATTTGAAGGTAAGCTTGCCTTAGCAACGATGAAAGGCATGGTGGGTGAAGGCCCTGACGAAATTAATGAAGAAATTACTGACTTAGTTGGCGAAATCACTAATATGGTTACTGGTGGTGCAAAACGTATGCTAAGCGAAAAAGGATTTGAATTTGATATGGCGACACCTATGGTCGTTTCAGGTAAAGATCATACCATTAATCATAAGGCCGACGGCCCAATTGTCATTATTCCACTTGCCTCAGAACACGGTAAAGCTTTTATTGAATTTAGCTTCGATAAATAAGTAAATAAATTTCTAAACTGGCCTCGTTATTACGAGGCTTTTTTATGTTCAGAGCTATTTAGGATAGTCTATTCTAAGGTATAAATAATCATCATTAGTGTTAAGAACCTATTTTTCCACCTAAGAGGTGTTTATGTGGCAGCAAGTTGAGTTAACTCTAAAACCTTACCGTCGTGGCTTTCATTTGATCACAAATGAAATAGAGCACACTCTCGACAAGCTCGATACTGTTCATTGTGGTTTACTTCATATTTTTATTAAACACTCTTCAGCATCGTTGACCATTAATGAAAATGCCGACCCCACTGTTAGAGTTGATATGGAAAGTCATTTCAATCAATTTGTTCCTGAAAACGCATCATACTACCGTCATACCTATGAAGGACCTGACGATATGCCAGCTCATATTAAAGCCAGTACTTTAGGCACTAGTGTGAGCATTCCATTAACAAATGGAAAAATGAATTTAGGCATATGGCAAGGAATCTATTTAGGTGAACATAGAGATCATGCTGGTGAGCGAACTTTAGTGCTGACTTTACAAGGTGAATAATAATTCACACGTACTATTTTAGTTGCTGGTTAAAGCCTCTTCAAACGACTAGGCAAGCTGAATATGAACTCTGCGGGTAATATTACATAAAAGTTCATAGGGAATGGTAGTCGCAAACTCAGCAACTTCTTCTACGGGTAAACCTTTACCCCATAAAGTCGCAATGTCTCCTATCTGCTCATGACTGTCACAACCTAAATCAACGGTGATCATATCCATGGACACGCGACCAATTAGCGGTACTCGGCGACCATTTACTAATACCGGCGTGCCGTTAGGTGCATGGCGAGGGTAACCATCACCGTACCCAATAGCAATCACACCTATAGTTGTCGATTTTTCGCTAACCCAAGCTCCACCATAACCAACGGCTTCACCAGCTGCAATATCACGCACAGCAATTAAGCTTGACTGCAAGGTCATAACAGGCGCAATACCGTTAACAGACACTCCAGAGGCAAGCGGCGAGACACCATACAACATTAAACCAGGTCGTACCCAGTCATAATGACTTTCTGGCCACGCGAGAACGCCAGCAGAGTTTGCTAAACTTTTTTCTAACGCCTTATCCGCAGTAAGCTCTTTAAATAATGCTAACTGCTTAGGTGTCACTGGATTATCTTTTTCATCTGCGCAACCTAAATGACTCATCAGCACGATAGCTTGTTGAACATTATTAGACTGACTTAGTGCATTATAAAAGTCGGATAATTGCCCAGGATTAATACCTAAACGGTGCATTCCTGTGTCAATTTTTAACCAGACTTTTAACGGCTTTTTTACAGCAGCATCAACAATAGCGGCAAGTTGCTCACTATTGTGAACGATCGTTTGCAGGTTATGAATAGCAAGAACATCAATATCTTCTTTAGCGAAAAAACCTTCCAATAACACTATTGGTTTAACTATGCCGGCAGCTCTAAGAGCAAGCGCTTCATCTATACGTGCAACACCAAAAGCATCAGCATCAGGCAATGCTTTGGCAATACGCTCTAAACCATGACCGTAGCCATTAGCTTTTAACACCGCTAACACCTTACTATTAGGCGATAATGATTGTATTAAACGGAAATTATTTGTTAGCGCATTTAAATCAATTACTGCTGTGGCTGTGCGTAAGGTCATCTATAACTAATCTTCTTCAAGCACGTGTGGTCCCGCATAATTATCAAAACGAGAAAATTGCCCTTGGAATGTTAATGGTACACGGCCAATAGGCCCGTTACGCTGCTTACCGATAATAATTTCCGCCATGCCTTTAAACTCAGAGTCGTCGTGATAAACCTCGTCACGATATATAAACATGATTAAATCGGCATCTTGCTCTATTGAACCTGACTCACGTAAATCAGAGTTAACCGGACGTTTATCGGCACGTTGTTCCAAACTACGGTTAAGCTGTGATAAGGCTACTACAGGCACTTCCAATTCTTTTGCCAAAGCTTTAAGTGAACGTGATATTTCAGCAATTTCCAAAGTACGATTATCAGCAAATTGAGGTGCACGCATTAATTGTAAGTAATCAATCATGATCAAGCTAATACCACCATGGTCTCGGGCAATACGGCGCGCTCTTGAACGCACTTCCGTTGGCGTTAAACCTGCGGCGTCATCAATGTACATTTTGCCTTTTTCCATCAACAAGCCCATGGTTGACGATAATCGTGCCCAATCTTCGTCTTCAAGCTGGCCGGTACGAATTTTGGTTTGGTCAATGCGACCAAGCGAGGCAAGCATCCTCATCATAATTTGTTCTGAAGGCATCTCTAAACTAAAAATAAGCGCGGGTTTATCTTCAGTCATGGCGGCATGTTCTGCCAAGTTCATGGCAAAAGTGGTTTTACCCATAGATGGACGTGCTGCAACAATAATCAAATCCGATTTTTGTAAACCTGCGGTCATTTTATCTAAGTCTGTGTAACCACTAGAAACCCCTGTAACACCTCCTGTTGGTTCCGAACAAAGCTTTTCAATTCGATCGACAGTTTTCTCTAATACCGAGCTAATATTTTCAGGCCCTTCCGATTTATTCGCTCTTTGTTCAGCTATCGCGAAAACTTTAGTTTCGGCAAAGTCGAGCAAATCAGCACTGGTACGCCCTTGTGTGTCATAACCTGCTTCGGCTATTTCATTAGCAACGCTGATCATTTCACGCGTAACCGCACGTTCACGTACTATATCAGCATAAGCGGTAATGTTAGCGGCACTTGGGGTGTTTTTCATCATCTCGGCAAGATAAACAAAACCACCAGCATCTTCTAACGTTTGCTCGTTTTCTAAGGCTTCAGATAATGTGATCAAATCTACTGGGTTACCCAGTTCAATTAAGGCACCGATAGTTTCAAAGGTAATACGGTGCGAACGACTGTAGAAGTCTTGTGCAACTACACGCTCACCAACCTTGTCCCAGGTTTCATTATCCAATAACAAACCACCAAGTACTGACTGCTCTGCTTCTAAGGAATGCGGCGGTACTTTCAATTCATCAATTTGTTTGTCTTTAGGAAATTGGTTGTTTTTACTAAACTTGGCTGGCTTTCGATCGGCCATATTACACCTTAAACTTGTGGCGAAAATTTAAAAAATTATTCGAAAATAAAGAGTGCTAATGTAGCAGAAATTAGCCTTAAGCAAAATGCTCATGCGAAAAGAAATATTAAGTAGAAAGGTTTATGAAGAGATAACATAGTTTGCAGGTATTGGTTTACTAGGCTATTAAAAATGTTAAATGAGCGCTTACCGATATGGCGGCAAGCGCATCTCTATTAAAGTTACTTAACCTCAATACGCCCACTAACTGTACTCGCTCGCACTGAACTACTACCATTACCCGTTTCAAAAGCAAGTTTAGAACTTGGTCCGTATTTAGCTCGCTTTGCTTTTGCAGACGTTAAACGGTTAACTATGTCACCACCCGCGTTAGCCTTTAAATTAAAACTCGCTTGTACTTCATTTTTAAAGTTAACGTGCAAGTCTCCACTAACACTCGACATTTTCAGCAAGCCATTGTCATTTAGAGATAAATCACTTTCAAATTCGCCACTAACGGTAGAAACAATAAGTTCATCAATGTCTGCCAGTTGTAATTCAATATCACCAGATACCGAGTTTGCAGATACCTCGTTAGCACTTGAGCGTGAGCTCAAGCTACCACTAACGGTTTTAAAACGTGCTCTACCTGATGAATTACGGTCTTCAATATCCCCACTAACAGACGATAGGCGTAATTTTCCAGATAAGTTTTTGCTATCAATATTGCCACTTACGGTCGCTAACTCAACTTGTTCGTGTAAGTTTTTAGCCGTTACATCGCCGCTCACGGTTTGTATTTCAGCACCGTTAGTAAAATTATCTATATCAATATTTGATGACACCCCTTTAAAGCTAACTCGCACTTGTTTTGGTAATTCAATAACCAAATTAGAACCATCAGCTCCCCAACCATTATGGTTATTATGAGGAATTTCAACTTTGATAATTATCCGTGAACCTGACTTTTCAAATGTAAGACCTTCGGCTTTGTCATCTAATTCACCAACAACCGATACGGTATCGCCGCTATTACCAGTAACTTTTACTTCGCCCCGTAAATTCTCAATAGTAACGCTTTTCACATCACCTAACGACATTGACTCATCAACACGCTCACCAGCCATTGTTGGCATCGCACTTGTAAGTAGTAGTAGTGGTAAATAATTACGTAAGTTTCCCATATAAACCTCTTGTTTCGTATTTAATAACAACTAAATAACGACTATATTGTTTGCCACTGTGGACTATATAATTGCTTTAGTAAATCTAACTCTTGCTTCTGTGTCCAGCGTAATAAGTTTAATAAATCACTATTATTTGGATCATCAACAAGAGCTTTGCTAATTATTTTTTGCGCCGAGCTTAGTTTAGTTAATTCGGCCTGCATGGCATCAGAAAGCTGTTTAACATCTGGCGTACCAAAACTCACTAACATAGTACGCTTTTGTTGTTCAAAATCTTGCTGCATTTGAGCAACTAAATTAAATGGTTGCTCGGTATTTTTATCTTGTGGTGCCAATGTTACCCATGTAAGTAATACCGCCGCAACTACCGAAGCTGCCCAAGCGCTAGGTGTAAAAACTTTTGCACTTTGATTTTTACTTTCCGTTTGAGCTTGTTGATTAATGGCTTTTTCAATACCTGACCACAAATCACGCTCTGGTGTCATTTCATTTGGCAACTCTGCAACAGCATCTCGTAAGTACTGCTCTGATTTCTGCTCTTTCGTCATCGTTTGTTTCATATTTTACTCGCTTAACGATTCACGTAATAAACTTTTTGCTCGATGATATTGCGATTTACTCGAACCAACCGCCATACCTAACATTTTCGCAATTTCTTCGTGGCGATAGCCTTCAATGGCAAACAATACAAACACTTGCCTTGCTCGCTCTGGTAACGTTTGGATTTTCTGATCCAAATTCGATAATTCAGGCATTTCTATCGCAACATCTTCTACTATTTGCTCTTCAATACTAAAAATGCGCTGTATCCAAGTTTTATTCTTACGAATGTGTCCTAAAACAATATTGGTGGCAACGCTATGGAGCCAAGTAGAGAATTTACTCTCACCACGAAAGTTATTTATTTTTTGCCACAATTGTACAAACACTTCCTGACAAACATCTTCTGCACTGTCTTTGTCAGCCATCATTCGCCAGCACAGCGCATAAATTCGGCGGTGATAGTTTTCATACAAATGATAAAATGCCTGTTGGTTGCCTTGTTGAGCTTGCGCTATCCATTGTGACTCAACATCTGGGCTAAAACGTTCATGGGCATCAATAATTTTTAACTTATCCAAAAAGTAAATTCTCGATGTTTTGCTTAATTATTAGGTTAGATGCAGTATGCCGCAAAAGGGTTTAAAGAAAAGTAAAAATAAATTAATTTTTTGAGATATGAGAACTACAGACATAAAAAAAGCGCCAGTTGGCGCTTTTTTCCGTTTGATAAACTAGCAGAATTACTTCTTGCTAAGCGCACCAAAACGTTTGTTGAATTTATCAACACGACCACCAGTCTCAGCAGCTTTTTGCTTACCAGTGTAGAATGGGTGACATTCAGAACATACGTCTAAGTGTAAGTCTTTACCTACAGTTGAACGAGTTTTGATAACGTGACCACAAGAACAAGTTGCGTTGAACTCAACGTAATTAGGATGAATACCGTCTTTCATGGGAACCTCTGTTAAGGCCGTATCGCCACTTGATCAGTCATTATTGCTGCCAAGCACCATACGAGTTAAAAATAATGGAGGCGAATATTATAGGATCACAACCAGCATGGCAATAAATATCGCTAAAAAAATAAACAATTACGGGTTTTATGAAATAAATAATCGTTTCAAACAATTTTCTCGCTTGGCATCAGTTAATTTAACAGTAAAATAAGGCAACACTTACTTTCTATATGACAATTATTTGTGGCAGTAAATCCTCCCGATAAGTACCTACAAGTCGCTATTCCTGTACCAATGCGCCAATTATTTACTTATAAGTTGCCAGAAAAATTAAATACCCCATCAGTACAGTTGGGTGAACGCGTCATAGTTCCGTTTGGATCACGGCAAGTTGTCGCCATAGTATTGGCAATTGACGAGGAAAGTGAATATGAAGCCGAAAAGTTAAAAACTGTTTTAAGTCGTGTAAATGATAATTATAGTTTCTCCGCAGAGCTACTTTCTTTCTTACAGCGCTGTGCGGATTATTACCATCACCCGATTGGAGATGTTTTTCAGCAAGCATTGCCCGTACTGTTACGACAAATAAAGCAACCCGATGTTGAGTTACCGCAAATTTGGCTGGCAAATGAGTCTGTCAGTGATAATGATTACAAGGCAATAGAAAAACGAGCCCCTAAGCAAGCTGAATTGCTGACGTTACTCAAACAACACCAAGGCATGACTTGGTCGGAACTACTAACTTTAGGTTTTAATAAAGCGCAATTAAATGCCCTAGAAAAAAAGCAGTACATAAATGCGAAAACACGTGATGTTAAAGTTTTTGCTTGGCAAGAAAGTGCATTACAACAAGAAAACCGCCTAGCACTCTCCGCCGAGCAAGCAGTAATAGTGTCGACAATCAAAGAAATGCAAAGGCAATTTTCTTGTCACTTAATTGATGGTATTACCGGCAGTGGTAAAACCGAAGTCTATTTACAGGCCATGGAACAAATATTGGCGGCCAATAAACAAGTATTGGTGCTTGTACCAGAAATTGGTTTAACACCACAAACACTTTCGCGATTTGAACAACGTTTTAATGTGCCTATTTGCCTACATCACTCAGGACTTAACGATAAAGAACGACTCCAAACTTGGCTTGAAGCCCAGCGCGGCTCGGCAGCAATTGTTATTGGCACACGTTCAGCTATTTTTACCCCACTGCATGACTTAGGCTTAATTATTGTTGATGAAGAGCACGATGCATCATTTAAACAGCAAGATAGTTTTCGCTATCACGGCCGTGATATTGCTATTTTACGTGCTAGACAATTAAACATTCCGATTATTTTAGGCAGTGCTACCCCAAGTTTTGAGACATTACAAAATGCACTTAGCGGTCGTTACCATTATCATCAACTTAAAAAGCGTGCTGGTAATGCCTCAACAGCAAAAATTAGCTTAATTGATGTCGCCCAGCAGCAAATGGAACATGGCCTTTCTGGTACTTTAAAACAAGCAATCAAGAATACTTTAGTACGTGGTGAGCAAGCCTTAGTATTCCTCAACCGCCGCGGCTATGCTCCAGCAATAAACTGTCAAGAATGTCATTGGATTGACGATTGCCAACGTTGTGATAAACCTTATACCTTGCATCAAGGACAAAGGTTATTGATCTGCCACCATTGCGGCAGCCAAAAACGTATTCCTCCACAATGCCCAAGCTGTGGCAGCGTTAGAATAAAGCCAATGGGACAAGGTACCGAGCAATTAGAAGAAAAAATTAGCGCACTATTTCCAGAATACAGCGCTGTGCGCATTGATCGTGACAGCACTCGTAAAAAAGGTGAATTGGCCAAGTTATTACAACAAGTTAATGATAAAGAGCATCAACTGTTAATTGGCACACAAATGCTAGCAAAAGGGCATCATTTTCCCGATGTTACCTTAGTGGCAATACTAGATGTTGATGGCGCCTTGTTTAGCTATGACTTCCGTGCTGCTGAGCATATGGCACAATTACTCGTCCAGGTTTCTGGTCGAGCAGGTCGAGCCAGCAAGCCGGGCAAAGTCATGGTACAAAGTAATTTCCCTGATCACCCGTTACTGCAAGATTTGATTAACAATGGCTACCAACACTTTGCTAAACACGCACTTATTGAACGCCAACAAGCGTTATTGCCACCTTTTAGTTTTCAGGCCCTATTTCGTGCCGAAGCGAATTACCCATCTTACCCTGAGAAATTCTTACGTGTACTTTCCGAGGTAAATTACGATGGTTGCCAATTTGCAGGGCCTGTACCTGCGGCAATGGAAAAGAAAGCCGGTAAGTTTCGCTATCATTTAATATTGCAGGCAAAATCGAGAAAACAATTACACCAAGCAGTATTTCAGCTCATTCACCACCATGCGAATAATGAATGGCAATCAAAAGTGCGTTGGACTGTTGATATCGACCCTATGGATTTAAGTTGGTAAATAAAAACACTGATAAGCATTTACAATATATAGCTGACAAAGTAGTGATATTTTTCTACCAGTTGGTTAGAATTGTCGAAAGTCTTCCAGTTTAAGTTTTCCATGGCACATCAAGATTACGTTTCCCGCTCTCGAGCAAAAAATAAAAAGCAAAGTCCTTATAAAAAAAATGTTGAGCCAGCGCCTGCGGTATCAATTAAAGTGAAAATGATTGCGGTATTTTTACTAATTGCTTTACCTGCATTTGGTTATTTACTGTGGAGTATTAAAGACAAGCAACCGGAAACTATTACGACGCCTCAAACGACTAAAACTGTAAAAGCAAAAAGTACAGAATTACCTAAGCCACCAGAAGAAAAATGGACTTACGTTGACGATCTAAAAAGTAAGGAAGTCGAAGTTGGCGAGTACGAAGTAACGCAAAAAGGGCCATATAAAATGCAATGTGGCTCTTTTAAAACCCGTAAACAAGCGGAAGCTTTAAAAGCCAAAATAGCCTTTACAGGTTTAGAAGCTATTGTTAGTAAGTCAGTCGGCACCTCGGCCACTTGGTTTAAAGTTTATTTAGGTCCTTACCCGAAAAAGCGTGGCGCGGAAAAAGATAAACATAAACTAAAAAACAACTCAGTACATGGCTGCAAAATTTGGAATTGGAACTAAGACCTTTTCCACTCTCTACAATACAAAAAAATTCCTATAATTTCCTGATAGCTCCCTTGAAAAAGCGTGAGCTATCCCTTATCTCTTCTACATTGGACAAGCCAGCTACCTTAGTTGGCAAAATGTAAGAGGTTAATTGTGACTACTATTGTTTCTGTTAGACGTAATGGCAAAGTTGTTATTGGTGGTGATGGCCAAGTTTCTCTTGGCAACACGGTAATGAAAGGCAATGCACGTAAAGTTCGTCGTTTATATAATGATAAAGTACTTGCGGGTTTTGCGGGCGGTACTGCTGATGCATTTACCCTATTTGAACGTTTTGAAAGTAAGTTAGAAATGCACCAAGGGCACCTAACTAAAGCTGCTGTTGAACTTGCTAAAGATTGGCGTAGTGATCGTGCATTACGTAAACTCGAAGCTTTACTTGCTGTTGCTGATGAAACTGCGTCTTTAATCATTACCGGTAATGGTGACGTTGTACAACCAGAGCACGACTTAATTGCGATTGGTAGTGGTGGTAATTTTGCGCAATCAGCCGCCACAGCCCTATTAGAAAATACTGAATTATCAGCTAAAGAAATTGTCGAGAAATCATTAAAAATTGCTGGCGATATTTGTGTGTTCACCAATCACCAACATGTGATTGACGAACTATAACGCCGGATTTGCTAAGGAATAACTATGTCGAATATGACGCCACGTGAAATAGTTCACGAATTAGACAGCCATATTGTTGGTCAAAGTGACGCTAAAAGAGCCGTTGCTATTGCATTAAGAAACCGTTGGCGCAGAATGCAACTTAATGAAGAGTTGCGTGTAGAAGTAACCCCAAAGAATATCTTAATGATCGGCCCAACTGGTGTCGGTAAAACAGAAATAGCTCGTCGTTTAGCAAAATTAGCAAATGCACCGTTTATTAAAGTTGAAGCGACTAAATTCACGGAAGTGGGCTATGTAGGTAAAGAAGTTGAAACCATTATTCGCGACTTAGCTGATATGGCAATTAAACTGACCAAAGAACAAGAAATGTCACGCGTTAAGCATTTAGCTGAAGAAGCGGCCGAAGAGCGAATTTTAGATGTGTTAATACCACCAGCTCGTGATAGTTTTGGCAATGACGAACAAGCTGATAATAGCTCAACCCGCCAAGTATTTCGCAAAAAGCTTCGTGAAGGTAAACTTGACGATAAAGAAATTGAATTAGATTTAGCAGCGCCACAAGTAGGTGTGGAAATTATGTCGCCTCCAGGCATGGAAGACATGACATCGCAATTACAGAACATGTTCCAAAGCATGTCGAGTGAAAAAACTACTAAGCGTAAACTAAAAATTAAAGATGCTTTTAAAGCTCTGCAAGAAGAAGAAGCGGCAAAAATTGTTAATCAAGACGATATAAAACAAAAGGCGATTGAAGCTGTAGAGCAAAATGGCATTGTTTTTATTGATGAAATTGACAAAATTTGTAAACGTGGTGACTCTTCTGGCCCAGACGTATCACGTGAAGGCGTGCAACGTGACTTACTGCCTTTGGTTGAAGGTTCAACCGTTAGCACCAAGCACGGTATGGTTAAAACCGACCATATTTTGTTTATTGCTTCCGGCGCCTTTCAAATGGCAAAACCTTCTGACTTAATTCCTGAGTTACAAGGCCGATTACCCATTCGTGTTGAGCTTAAAGCACTGACAACCGATGACTTTGTGCGTATATTAACTGAGCCAAACGCTTCGTTAACTGAACAATATATTGCACTATTAGCCACCGAAGGCGTTGATATTTCATTTAGTGAAGATGGCATTCAAGCCATTGCTAATGCCGCATGGCAAGTAAACGAAAGCACAGAAAACATTGGCGCCCGTCGTTTACATACTATGATGGAACGCTTAGTTGAAGAGTTGTCTTTTACCGCTAACGATCGTGCCGGTGAACGCATTGTTATTGATGCTGATTTTGTTAGCAACATTTTAAATGACTTAGTTAAAGACGAAGACTTAAGCCGCTTTATTCTATAATAAAAATGTACAAACCTATTGGAGTTAACTATGAGTAATATCAATAGCTTTACTATTCACCGTCATGCAGCAAGTTTATCAATACAATTTGATAATCAGACGCAAGATAGTGCAGATTTGAGTTTTGAATATTTACGAGTTTTTGCGCCAACTGATGATAAAGGCCAACCAACAGGCTTAACTCCTAAGGTTTACCATAAAAAGCAAGTTCAGCTATTAAATATCGAGTCTGTTGGCAAACATGGTTATCGATTTATTTTTGATGACGGCCACAGCAATATATATAGCAATGACTATTTAAGGATATTGCTAGCAGAGCGTGAAATTCGTTGGCAACATTATTTAAAAGGCGCCAATTCAGCTATCAATAGCCGCGAAGCAACAATAGAGATCACGGAAGTTAAATAGTCAAAAACAAACTGCAATAATGAAAGAGCTTAAGTTAAATAACTTAAGCTCTTTTTTATTACCTTTGAGTAAAAACGTTAACTTAAACCGTAAATTGGCTAACCTCGTCATGCAGTACACGTGCTTGTTCGGAGAGCTCTTCACTCATCTGTGCATTATGCTGTGCGGTAACACCAGATTGTTCTGCAACATCACGAATAGCGACAACATGCTGGTTAACTTCAGATGCCACTGTGCTTTGCTGATGAATTGCAGTAGCAATTGAGGTGCTCATTTCCATTATAGTCGTTACATCTCCTGTTATTTGCTCTAGCATCTCGCCAGCACTACTCGCTTGCTCCGCACTCTCTTTTCCTTGATCTCGACATGATGCCATATGAGTAACAATATCACTGGTGCGGGTTTGTAATGAGCTAATAATAGTCTCTATTTCTTGTGTAGATTCTTGAGTACGGCTGGCAAGAGTTCTTACTTCATCTGCAACCACTGCAAAGCCGCGTCCTTGCTCACCAGCTCTTGCAGCCTCAATTGCGGCATTTAACGCTAATAAATTCGTTTGTTCAGCAATACCACGAATAACATCTAGCACTGAACCAATGGTATCACTGTCTTTTTCCAACGCATGAACAACAGTTTCTGAATCTGATAATTTATCTGACAACTGACCTATTTTACTGATGGTTTGCGCAACGCCAGTTTTCCCAGCATTTGCATTTTGACTGGTACTTTCCGCTTTATTAGCCGCTTCATGAGTATTAGAGGCTATTTCCTCTACTGTCGCCACCATTTCTGTTACAGCTGTTGCAACTAAATCAGTTTGCTGAATTTGATTATCAACCCCTTCGTTAGAAATATGAATATTCTCTGATAGAGTTCTTGTCGCATTATTTAACGTACCAACTGATTGATTAACTTGCACAATAAGGTGTCTAAAACTATTGAGCATCTGATTAAAGATCTCAGCCATTTCACCTATTTCATCTTTATTGTCCATCGACACTCGAATTGACAAGTCTTGTGTTTCAGCAACCTTATTCATCACTTCATTCAGATTATTAATACGCGATAAAATATTACGGCTCACTACCATGGCAATTAAAGTTGCTAATATTAAAACAATGGCAAAAACACTATAGGAGATAACATTAACTGTTTGCGCATGCTCTGCGACATTACTTTTACTCGCAGCGACAACTTTAGCAATCATGTCATCAACTTTATGAACTGCAGAGCGCATTTGCCCTTGAATACCACTGTTTGCATCAAAACCTAAGCTTTTTTGTGCTTGTACTAAATTACCAAAGCCTTGCTGATAAACGTTAATGTTGCTAATCACTTGTTGTTTAACATCTTCATTTAATGCACTTTCATCAACATGCAATAAAAATTCGCTGGCATTTTCTTGCCATCGCACAAAGTACTTCTCATCTAGACGTAGCATAAAATCTTTTTCATTACGTCTAAGCTGTAACATATCACTAAGTAATCTGAAATCAGCGCCGGTAAGTAACTCTTCAACCCCATGTACAGCGTTACGTAACTCTCCATATAAGCCATCTTTTGGATGCAGGCCTATACGCTTTTGCGCACTAGAAAATTGACGAAAGAATTCATTATAGTCATTGAGCACTGTCGCTAATGTTGCTAACTCAGTAACATCTTTATCAATATCTTTAAATTTTTCAGAAAGCTGTGATATTTCGGTTTGTAGTTTTGTGAAGTTAGTTTCGAATTTTTGCAGGTATTTAATATCTTTGCGGGCAATAAAATCTTTTTCGTCTCGCCGTAACTGTAACACTAGGCTTTCAGTGTTACCTATCATTCTGGCAATATTCACATCGCTTTCAAGAGAGTTAACAGAATAATTTATTAAACCAAGCATGACTAGCATGGCGACACCAACAATAGCGCTGTTAGCGAGTAGTTTGTGCTTTATTAACATACCTTATTTTATACTCTAAGTTTATTCACAATAAATTGAGTATAGACGGCATAAAAAAATAGCAATAATTTTAGTTAAAATTATTTACGCTTTAGGTACTTAGTAAATTCTTCTTCACTAATAGGCTTACTGATAAAGTAACCTTGAACCGCATCACAGCCGATATTGCGTAATAATTGTAATTGCTGCTGCGTTTCAACGCCTTCAGCAAGTACCCGCTTTCCTAAGCCATGAGATAACTCCACCATAGTTTTTACTATGGTTAAGTCAGAATCATTTGAGGCTACTTCTTGGATAAAACTACGATCTATTTTTATTTTATCTATCGGTAATTTACGTAAATATGCCAATGAGGAATAGCCTGTTCCGAAGTCATCAATAGAAACTTTAATACCCATATTTTGTAAAACAACAATGGTATTCATCACCAGATTGATATCAGTAATCACAACATTTTCAGTGACTTCCAACTCTAGGTAAATAGGTGGTATTTCATACTTCATCAGTAAGTTTTGAATGTTACTGATAAAATCAGGTGCTTGAAATTCATCTGCGGTAATATTAATAGCTAACGGTACACGACGTTTATAGGTTTGATACCAATTAGCAATGATTTGGCAGGTTTTCTCCAAAACATAATTGTCGAGTTCACTATATAAATTTAGTGCTTCTATATCGTCAAAAAACTGACCTGGTGCTAATAAGCCTTTAGTTGGGTGTTGCCAACGTACTAATACTTCAGCACCTTCTAAGCGATTATTTTTCAAGTTAAGCTGTGGCTGAAAGTGTAAAACAAACTCTTCATTTGCAATGGCTTGCCTAATTTCTTTTTCCATTGCGAGCAAACGACGCCCTTGTGACTGCATTCCTGCTTGATACTTAACACTCTGAATATTGTTACTTTCTGCCTGGAATAATGCCAAATTTGCTTTTTGTAGTAACTCATCGGCGACATTAGCATCAGTAGGAAACTCACAATATCCAACACTACATTGTAAGTGCACTTCCTGTTGAGAAACCAAATAAGGCCTTTCTATTAGCGCATGTATATGCTCTGAGACTGTCAATTGCTGTTTCTCATTTTCATACTCAACAACGTACATAAAAGAATCGCCACTTAAGCGCCCTACCACTTTAGGCTTTAATAAACTCTGATTCAGTCTTCGGGCTATTTCACCTAAAATAAGGTCTCCAACCTTCAAGCCATAAGTATCATTAACAAATTTAAAGCGCTTAATATCTAATAAAAATACACAAAGGGACTGCTCACTCCCTTGTGCTATTTGCATTTCATTAGTGAGTTTTTCTAACACCTGTTCGCGATTTAGCACGCCCGTTAATGAGTCATGTTTGCCAAGATATTTTGCTCGGTTGATAGCTGTCGAAGCAACATGACGCTCTGCGCCTTGCATCCAAATCAACACCAGAAAACCTAGCACAGTGTTTACACCAATATCGATATAAATTAAATTTTGTGTCAAATAGCGAAACCAATCTTCGGTTAAAAAGATAATAGAAGCAAAAGAGTAAGCTATATATCGCGTGCCCACTACTAAGCAAAACGCTAAAAACACTTTGCCAGAAAAATGATTAATTTTGGCTGAATATAAATAAAAAGCTGAAGCTATCAGCGCACTACCAAAAATAAAAGCGGATAGGCTTTCTCTTAAATAAAAGCGATTGAATACACTTTCGACATCAAAACCGTAAATCAATGCCGCTAATGCTCCCAATACACCGGCAAGTGATACTCCAATCACTAATAACTTATTTGAAACTATTTGCTGCTTAGTCGCCGCATAAATACCAAAAATTAAAAACAAAATATGTAAATACAAACTAATTTGCCGCAGCAATGCAATACTAATATCAACAACACTACCAACATCTTGTTCATTGAAAGTATTTTGGCAAAAAAGAGCAAATTGATTAGCAGCAAGGGCAAATAAACTGATGGTCCAAAACTTAACGTACTGGCGACCTAACCCGCGATAATAAGCAAGAAGAAGTAATGCGAGAATACTGAAAATAAGAGTTTCACTAAAATAAATTAAGCTGTGGGTTAATGCCCGTTCTGCCATGAATACAACTCTTAAGGGAGATAAATTAGTACTGTTATTAAATAATGTTTCTTGGCTAATTACAAGCGACAGTTTAGTTGAAAAAATTTTAGCCACTATAGTAGCTTAGCAGTTGTGCCTTGACACTTAGTCGTTATACTAGAAGTTAAGAAATAGTAGCATTAGGGACCAATCATGGAATATAACACTTCAGAATTATGCGACATTTACACAGATTTAATCGATGTACTTGAGCCTATATTTAGTAATTATGGTGGTCGTAACTCCTTTGGCGGTAAAGTTGTCACAGTAAAGTGTTTCGAAAGTAATGGCCTTATTGAAGAAGTAGCAGCTACTGACGGTACTGGTAAAGTCATGGTAATAGACGGTGGCGGTTCAACACGACGAGCATTAATTAATAGTAAAATTACTGAACTTGCCGCCCAAAATAACTGGGAAGGCATAGTCTGTTTTGGCAGTGTTCGTGATGTTGATGCATTAGAAGATATTGATATCGGTATTCAAGGCTTATTATCGATTCCCGTAGGTGCAAATGACAGTAAGGTTGGGGAAAGTGATTTAGCAATAAACTTCGCCGGTGTAACGTTTTTACCTGACGACCACATTTATGCTGATAACACGGGTGTTATTTTGTCACCAGATCCATTAGATATCGAATAGTCTTTTTCTCATTTCTCAACTAACTATGTAGCTTATCTCAAACTGTTGGCATGGTAACCTTAGTGCGTTTGACTTGGATATTGCTGATACCAAGATTTAAGCCATGCTGACAATTCATTAAGACTTACGCCAGCACTATAGTGGTTTCCTTGTGCGTACTCCCCCCCCATTGACACAAACATGTCTTCAATGGCAGTACTATTAATATTGGTGCCAACTAGTGGTAAATCCATTTTACGTGTCAGGTTGATAAGTGCATTGATAATTGCCTTATCCGACGAGCCAGCCTCTGCTTGCGCTAAGGCCTGACAATTAATTTTAATTTCACTTACAGCTAACCGTCTTAAATAGCGTAACGCTTCATAACTACCAGAAAACTCATCAATCGCAACCTTAACACCAAGTGATTTTAGCTGCTCAATACTCGCTTTAGCAGCTTGGGCTGTCGTTAGTAACACTTCCTCTTGAATTTCTAGTACCAAATACTGACAATCAATATTATGTTGTATGGCTTGCTGTTCAATATAGTCAATTAAATCGGGCTCGAGTAGACAATGGTGAGACACTTTCAATGCCACAGGCACTGGTGTGTGATTACTGTGTAGCAATTTTAGAAAAATAAACGCTTGAGAAATCATTTTTTGGCACAGAATAAAAGCATCGCCACTTTGTTGAGCTAACAACATTACTTCATTAAAATTTAACTTTTTGTCGGTTTGATGTTGCCAACTCAGCAACAATTCAAACGCGAGTAAATTCTTTGAAGCTAACTTAATTTGTGGTTGAACTTGCCATGCAATGGCATCCGATAAAATATCACGTTTAAGATGCTCCATTTTTTGCAATTGTTGTTGATTAAAAACGGCAAGCTCTTGCGCAAAAAAGCACATTAATTTTTGCTGTTTATCAGCTTGCAGCAAGGCATCTTCTGCACATGCAATAACTTCACTAACATTGCTACTGTCTTTACCAACAAAAGCAACACCAAAAACTAATTTAAAAAATAATGAAAAGCTTTTAAAGCTCATAGGGCCAGGTACCGCATTTGCTAGCTTTTTACAAAGTTGTTCAATAATAATCTCATCATCGTGCTTACTTAACGAAACATCAATTACCACTAAAAAATGTAAACCTTGTAAGCGTGCGATCCTTACTGGTCGTTTCTCGGCAGAAAAATTTAAAAGTTCATGATCAAGTTCAACAGCTTTTTGCAGACAATAAGCAAGTTGTAGTAAAAGGATATCGGAATTGTGGTGACCTAATACCGCATTAACCTGTTGAAAATTGGTAGGCTTAAAAGTGATTGCTGCATAGCGTGCCGATGATTGATGTTTGGCTTTAAAATTAAATCTGCTCAATGCACTTTGATAGCTTGGTAAATTTGTTGCTGGATCTAAGCTGATATTTTCAGGTTCTTGCGAGGTGTTATTTCGAGAAATTTCAATAGTTTTAGTTGAAAAAATTAACAACCAACAACCAACAACCATAGATGCCACATAACTTGTTACGACAATCATGGCTAGTACTTCAAGAGAAAGTTGGCTGCTTACCCAGATATATACTGCGATAGCAAAAACAATATTCGCACTCAAAAGTGGCAAAAAACCTTGCTTACTTTTACTGACAATACGCTTAATAAAATCGGGCTGAATCACAAAGAATAATATTTGCAAAAAACTAAATGCTAGCCAAGCCGTCGCTGCATCTATAATGCCCAACCACAATACCACTAAAAAAACGACCAACAGAAAAGCGTACGCCGAACGTTGCCAAGCATGTTTATTTATCTCTGTATTCTTAATCGTTGCCGCTTGGAATTCCGCGAACCAATAGAAGCTTAACTGCAAAATTAAAGCACTGAAAGTTAACGCTATAGCATCATTTCTTACAGGTATATAAACCATACTAAAAAGTAGTGCCAATAATGCTACCGTTAATAAAACAGGAGAGTATGCTGAAAGTCCATTAGCACGACTAATAAGAAAGGCTGTCACCAATGTCGGTAAACTCAAACCTAGTACAAAGGCAATATTAAATTCGAAAAACGAAAAAGATGTATTCCCAGCATAAGCAGGAAATGAACAAAAGCCGCTAAACAAGCAGAAGCAGATAGCAGTTAAAACAAAGTAGGATGTAGCTTTAGCATTTCGCATAGCAACCCCAGTACTCACCACGTATGCTAAGGGTAATCAATCGAATGGTATTTGTACAGCAACTAACGAATCAACAAGTAGATAAGAAAATTAACAGTGATAATACTAATATCACTGTTATAATGTACCTGTTCTAAGCAATAACGATATCACCCACCTGCATTAATTTACTCAACGGATTAACACCAAATTGATAGCACAACTCTGCCGGCTGTTGAATGTCCCAACAAGCAATATCAGCGTCAAAACCAATTGCTAATTGTCCTTTTTCATCACCAAGCCCTAGCGCTTTCGCACCATTACAAGTAACGCCAGCAAGCGCTTCAGCTGGAGTTAAACGAAATAGCGTACAGGCCATATTTAACATTAACTGAATTGAGTTTATTGGAGAGGAACCAGGGTTTGCATCACTTGCAATTGCCATATTTACACCATGTTTTCGTAATAAATCAATTGGTGGCAATTGCGTTTCGCGCAAGAAGTAAAATGCTCCTGGTAATAACACAGCGGTCATATTCGCTTTCTTCATCGCAACAATTCCTGCCTCATCAAGAAACTCAATGTGATCTGAAGATAAAGCCTGATACCTAGCAGCTAACTCCGTACCGCCTAAATTTGATAACTGCTCAGCATGTACTTTTACCGGTAAAGCAAATTTCTGCGCAGCAGCAAACACTTGCTCAGTTTGCTCTTTACTAAAACCAATACCTTCGCAAAATACATCGACTGCGTCAGCTAACTGTAAGCTGGCAATTTTCGGCAACATATCATTGCAAACTAATGCAATATAATCATCCGCTTTGCCTTTATATTCCACAGGTAAAGCATGAGCGCCCAGAAATGTTTTCTTAACCGTCACTGGCAGCGCTTTTGCTAACTGCTCAGCCACTTTCAACATTTTAATTTCATTGGTAGTGTCTAAACCGTAGCCAGATTTAATCTCAACGGTGCTAACGCCTTGCTGGTGCAACGCGTTTAAGCGCTTCAAAGCACTGTCAAATAGCTCACTTTCACTTGCTGCACGTGTTGCTTTTACGGTTGAAACGATACCGCCGCCAGCATTAGCAATTTCTTCATAGCTCTTCCCTTCAAGGCGCATTTCAAATTCATTGGCGCGATTACCACCATAAACAAGATGGGTATGACAGTCGACTAGGCCAGGAGTTAACCAAGCACCGTGTCCATCAATCACCTCAACCTGTTCATTGTTGAACGCAGGTAAGTCATCCATCGCCCCTAGCCAAGCAATTTTACCTTGGCTAATCGCTAATGCGCCATTTTCAATACTGCCATAGCTATTGCCACCATCTTGCATCGTCGCGAGATTGACATTTATCCAAAGTGTTTGCCATTGTTGGGGTGATGTTGACATAAAAATTCCAAATAATTTATTTCCAGCTACGCTTAATCTACATTTTAACTCTTAATTAAAATCACAAAGTAAGGTTAGCACCTATCAATAATTCGCACTCTAACTGATAGCAAATTAACAAGCAAGCTTGTATATACAACTCTTGACCTACTAGAAAAAAAATGAGATTGTATATACAAGTTTATTCTTTCATCTAATTGAAAGTGTTTGTCGCATTTTACCGAGTATAACAATGAGCCAATTAAAACCTGCTAAGTATACTATCATCAAGCAATACATTTGCGAAAAAATTGAATCTGGCCAATGGCTTGAACATAGTAAAGTGCCTTCTGAAAATGAGCTTACGGAACAGTTCTCGGTAAGCAGAATGACCGCTCGCCGTGCCTTGCAAGAATTGACCGAGCAAGGGCTTTTAGTGCGCTCTCAGGGCTCAGGTACTTTTGTGGCAACATTTAAATCGCAATCATCTTTATTAGAAATTCGGAATATTTCTGATGAAATTCAAGACCGAGGCCATCAGCATCACGCTGAGCAACTTGCCTTACAAACGGTTGAAGTAAATGAAGAAATGGCTATTTTGTTGGCACTAAAGCCCGGTGATAAAGCACATTTCTCAAGTGTATTACATTTTGAAAACAACGCTGCGATTCAGTTAGAACAGCGTTTTGTAAACCCTAAATTAGTACCCGATTACTTAACACAAGATTACACCCAAATTACCCCTCATGAATATTTATCTTCTGAAGCGCCGCTAACAGAAGCAACTCATGAAGTGGAAGCAATATTGGCTGAACAAGATATTTGCCATGCACTTGCTATTACGGCAACCACACCATGCTTACAGGTAAAACGAAGAACATGGTCGAAACAAGGTGTTGTTAGCGTTGCTATTTTAACAAGTCCTGGCAACAAATATCGCTTAGGCAGCCATTTAATTTTTTAATTTAGGAGCATTGAGATGACCTTTAAATATGGTATTGACCATCTAGAGCTTAATATTGTGAACGGTATTGCCGATGGCAGTATCAAAGCCGAGCTTTGCCAAGAAGCATTAGATAAAATTAACACAAGCCGCCAAAGAGTTGAAAAAATGGCTGCTTCTGATGAAGCCGTATACGGTATTAATACTGGCTTTGGCCCATTATGTGATACACAAATATCACCAGAAGACACAAATTTACTACAAAAAAACCTACTTATCACCCATGCAGTAGGTGTTGGTGAACCAATTGCTAAAGCAATTTCAAAGTTAATGTTGATCACTAAAGTTCACGCATTAAGCCAAGGCTTTTCAGGTATCCGCCTGGAAACTGTTGAAAGAATGCTGACCTTTATTGAACTTGACCTTATTCCTGTAGTACCAGAGCAAGGTTCAGTTGGCGCATCGGGTGACTTAGCCCCACTTTCACATTTATTTTTACCGCTACTTGGTGAAGGTGAATTTTGGGTAAGCGGAAAAGGTGATGAAATCATTCCTGCTGCACAAGCGCTAAAAGAGCATGGTTTAGCACCAATGGAACTGCATGCTAAAGAAGGTTTAGCATTAATTAATGGTACGCAGTTCATTTTATCGCATGCTATTACTGGCTTAACAAAAATGCGTTACTTATTAGATTTAGCAGATCTTACCGGTGCCATGAGTATCGAAGGTATGCAAGGTAGTGAGTCACCATTTAGAGAAGAGTTACATCAAACACGCGCTTTTAAAGGAAACTTAGAAGTTGCCGCCCGCATGAGAAGCTTCTTTAAGAATTCAGAAAATATGGCAGACCACGAAGAATGTGATCGCGTGCAAGATCCATATTCACTACGATGTATTCCACAAGTGCATGGCGCTTCACGTAACGCTTATTACCACTTAAAAGAATTAGCTGAAATTGAAATGAACTCTGTTACTGATAACCCAATTGTTATCAGCAGCGAGGAAGCTATTTCGGGTGGTAGCTTTCATGGTCAACCGTTAGCCATGGTGCTTGATTATGCCTCAATCGCAGCGTCTGAATTAGGTAATATTTCTGACCGTCGTTGTTATCTATTATTAGAAGGTTTACACGGTTTACCGCGATTATTAACCACTGCTGGCGGTTTAAATTCAGGTATGATGATCCCACAATATGCGACAGCGGCTTTGGTTACTGAAAACAAATCTTTGTGTTTCCCACCATCTGCAGACAGCGTTCCAACGTCTATGGGGCAAGAAGATCACGTTTCTATGGGTAGCATTTCAGGCCGTAAACTCAACCAAATTTTAGGTAACTTAGAGAAAATCCTAGCAATTGAGCTTATGTATGCCGCGCAAGCTGTTGATTTTAGACGCCCAAATAAATGTTCAGATATTATCGAGCAAAACTTCCAATTAATCAGAGCAAAAGTCGATAAGCTTGAAGAAGATAGACTATTAAAGCCTGATATTGATGCCATGATTTCACTAGTAAAATCACAAGCATTTATCGTTAACTAAGGGGAGCTTTTAACATGGAGACAGCAATAAACTTTCAAGCACAAATCAAGCAAGGTATTCCAAGTGAATTACCAGCAGCTAAGCCATACCCTGCTGATGCTAACCGTGCTCCTAAGCGTAAAGATATTCTTTCAGTAGACGAGAAACAGTTGGCGGTAAGAAACGCATTACGTTACTTCCCAAAAGAATGGCATCAAGAATTAGCTACTGAGTTCGCACAAGAGCTAAAAGACTTTGGCCGAATTTACATGTATCGCTTCAAACCAAGCTATCACATGAAAGCACGCTCAATTGCTGATTACCCAGCAAAGTGCGAGCAAGCTGCGGCGATTATGTTAATGGTCGACAATAACTTAGATCCAGCGGTTGCACAGCACCCAGAAGAGCTAATTACTTATGGTGGTAACGGTGCAGTGTTCCAAAACTGGGCACAATACTTATTAGCCATGAAATACCTAAGTGAAATGGAAAGCGACCAAACATTACACCTGTATTCTGGTCACCCTATGGGTTTATTCCCATCATCAGTAGATGCTCCTCGCGTGGTTGTTACCAACGGCATGATGATCCCAAATTACTCTCAACCCGATGACTGGGAAAAATTCAACGCTTTAGGTGTTACTCAGTATGGCCAAATGACTGCCGGCTCGTTTATGTACATTGGCCCACAAGGTATTGTACATGGCACAACCATTACGGTAATGAACGCCTTCCGTAAAGTTTTAAACAAAGGTGAAAGCCCACAAGGTAAAATTTTCCTTACCGCAGGTTTAGGCGGCATGAGTGGCGCACAACCGAAAGCGGGCAACATTGCTAACTGTGTAACGGTTTGTGCTGAAGTAAATGCTAATGCAGCAACTAAACGTCACCAACAAGGTTGGGTTGACGAGCTAATTGACAACATGGACGATTTAATTGCTCGTGTTAAAGACGCACAAGCAAAAGAAGAAGTAGTATCAATTGCTTATATTGGCAACATTGTTAATGTTTGGGAAAACTTCTATGAACACGAAATATATGTTCACTTAGGGTCAGACCAAACGTCATTACATAACCCTTGGTCAGGCGGTTACTATCCTGTAGACATTAGTTACGAAGAATCAAATCGTTTGATTCGCGAAGAGCCGGAAGTATTTAAAAACAAAGTACAAGCAACATTAAAGCGCCATGCTGACGCTGTGAATAAGCATACAGCTCGCGGCACTTACTTTTTCGATTACGGTAATGCTTTTCTTCTTGAAGCCTCACGTGCTGGCGGCGATGTTATGGCTGAAAACGGTATTGATTTCAGATACCCGTCATACGTTCAAGATATATTAGGCCCTATGTGTTTTGATTATGGTTTTGGACCATTCCGCTGGGTTTGTGCCTCAGGAAAGCCCGAAGACCTAGATAAAACTGACGCAATCGCCGCAAGTGTGCTTAAAAAAATCATGCAAGAGTCGCCAGAAGAAATTCAGCAACAAATGCAAGACAACATCACTTGGATTGAAGATGCTAAACAGAACAAATTAGTGGTTGGTTCACAAGCTCGTATTCTTTACGCCGATGCTCAAGGCCGTATGGAAATTGCAAAAGCATTTAACGATGCCATCAACAATGGCGAAATTGGCCCAGTAGTACTTGGGCGTGATCATCATGATGTCAGTGGTACTGATTCACCGTTTCGTGAAACATCTAATATTTACGATGGTAGCCGATTCACTGCTGATATGGCGATTCACAACGTTATTGGTGATAGTTTCCGTGGCGCTACTTGGGTATCAATCCACAATGGCGGCGGTGTTGGCTGGGGCGAAGTAACTAACGGTGGTTTTGGTATGTTACTCGATGGTACAGAGTCAGCAGAACGCCGATTAAAATCGATGTTACTATTTGATGTTAACAACGGTATTGCTCGTCGTAGTTGGGCACGTAACTCTGAAGCCAACTTTGCTATTAAACGTGAAATGGCGCGTACACCTAAGCTAAAAGTGACTTTAGCCAACTTAGTTGAAGATGATATTTTAGATAATTTATCACTATAAAATTAGAACACTTTACTAAGTAATAAAAAAGCCGGCACTTGCCGGCTTTTTTATGTACAGGACGTACGGTATAACGCGGGGACATGGATGTACATGAGCGTATATGTACAGGCCTTTCTCAGACATCCTGCCTTTCAAGGCATTAGTGCATCCATGCAGGCAATAACGCGAGTGCTTCGGAAATACATTCAGGTTGAATGAACGCCCAACAGAATTAATATAGCGAAATTGAGCTTAACGGTTACTCAAAACTTAACTCAATAACTGCGCCTGTCCCGAAGAGAGTGCGAATTAAGAAAAAATATCGGCATTGCTACAAGCCAATAAAAATATAGCCTGTCATAACAATGACGCTATAATGACGTAACATAACTCTCGCTTTTCTCTTAAGCCAATAGCATATTTGCCAGCGAAACGAGAATGACATTTTAGGAGTATTCATTGCGCACTAATCAATCAAATAAGCTCAGTACTAATTTATCCCCTGAAAGGGTAAAACACTTCCGCAAAGATAACGGTTGGTCGCAAGAGTTATTAGCAAAAGCATCGGGCCTTAGTTTGCGTACAATTCAGCGCGCAGAAAAAGATGGTAATAGCTCGGCAGAAACACAATTAGCCTTAGCTGCTGCTCTTAATATTTCTCCTAAAGAATTATTCCCTGTTTCATCAACCCTAGATGTAAATTGGAAGAGGAAGAATATTATGCAGAGTTTTTTAGCGTTAATTGTTGTAACTGGTGTCGTTGTAATGTTAGCGATACTTGCCGGAGGTGTCTCGCAATTTATAGACGTCCAGAGTATGTTGTTTGTTATGTTATTCATGTATGCCGCAACCGTGATTGCTTTTGGTTCTTCCGGTTTAATAAAGTCGATTAAAGGATTAAGTTACTTATTCGCAAGTGAAATATCATCAACGCCAGCAACTGAGTATTTATCCTTAATTTTTAAAAAACAAATATATTTTATTTATGGCGCAGCACTTATTGGCCTGCTAATCGGGAGTATTGCAATTCACACCAATGTTGACGAGGCTATCGTATTTCATCGTGCTTATGCGGTGAATTTAATTGTTCTATTGTATAGCGCGATCTTCGCTGAAGGCATATTACGGCCGCTATCAGCTAAACTAGAACAAAGAGAATTGGTAACTCAATTCGACTAAGCTCTGCCTTCACCTCAATTTCAGCAACACCAAACAAGCTTGACATAATATGTCAAGCTTGTTACTTTCTCTAATACGCTGTTAATGAATAGTTAACAGTGTTTGATTTATTGGAGGTCGTAATGGAATACATTTTATTTTTTGAAACTTGGTTGGTTCTTGCAATAGTGCTTGCCTGTCTCGAAATTTTTATTCCCGGTGGTATTTTGCTTAATTTAGGCATTGCATCTTTGCTTGTCGCCATAGGTGTGCACCAAGAACTTCTTGATACGTGGGTACTAACCTTAACTACTTGGTTTATTCTTTCAACCTTTCTCCTCTTTGCCGCGTATTTCGTCACTGAGTACTTTTTTGCTGGCGAAACCACCATTGACAATGTTCATGAAGAACTAGATATCTACGGTAAAACGGTTAATGTTACTGAGCAAATAGGCCCGGGCACCCAATCTGGTCGTGTTGAATTTCAAGGTACTACATGGGCAGCACTAGGCGATGGCTCTGTTATATTGCCAGGAGAAAAAGCAGCAATTGTGTGCAAAGAAAACATTTCTTTAGTGGTTGAAGCCGTCAAATAAAGCGCTTCAACTAACATTTTTCAAAACTTAAACTTAATTAACTTCAATTAAATAGGAGAATACCTATGTTAGCGACTGTGACTTTTGTCTTTCTCGCTTTACTGTTTATCGTTGTAAAGCTAGTACTAATAGTACAAATGAAAGAAGTCTGTGTAATAGAGCGCCTCGGAAAATTTAGAGCGGTAATGCAACCCGGATTACATTTTCTCATTCCATTTTTTGACCGTGTGGCTTATCGTCACGAAACCCGAGAACAGGTATTAGATATTCCCGCACAAAGCTGTATTTCACGTGACAACATTCAAATAAGTGTGGATGGCTTAGTGTATATTCAAGTAATGGATGGTGCGAAAGCAAGTTACGGTATTGAAGACTATCGTCGCGCCAGCATCAATTTAGCGCAAACCACAATGCGTTCGGAAATTGGTAAATTAAATTTAAGCCAAACTTTCTCTGAACGCGAAACGCTCAATGAAACTATTGTTCGTGAAATTGATAAAGCCTCAGATCCTTGGGGAATAAAAGTATTACGTTATGAGGTGCGCAATATTACGCCATCAGAAAACGTAATTCATACCTTAGAAAAGCAAATGGAAGCAGAACGTCAAAAACGTGCTGAAATTACCTTAGCTGAGGCTGAAAAGGAGTCGACAATCAACTTATCAGAAGGTGAACGTCAAGAAGCTATTAATTTATCTGAAGGTGACAAACAAAAACAAATTAACGAAGCTCATGGACGTGCTCAGGAAATTGAAATTCTGACACAGGCATCAGCGGAAGGTATTAATTTAATTGCTAAAGCTGCGGCACTGCCTAGTGGTGATCAAGCCATAAAAATGCGCTTACTCGAACAATTTATTGGCCAAACGGGTCAGATCCTTAAAACTGCCGATGTATCAATTGTACCAAGCGATGTCGCCAAGCTTGAAGGTTTTTTCCAAGGCATGGAAAAAGTAACGCAAAATATTCAAGGAGCAAAATAATGATACCAGCAAACGCTAGTCCTATCGAACTTGCCGTATTAGGTGTTTGGGCATTTATTTTCATCTATTTAGCATTTAAATTTTTTCAAGCAATTTGCTTGGTGCCTACAAAATCTGCGTATGTTGTTGAGCGCTTAGGTAAATATCGCTGCACTTTATCTGCTGGTTTTCATGTACTTTTACCTTTTATTGACCGTGTCGCATTTGTACAAGACTTAAAAGAAGAAACTATTGATGTGCCACCACAAGAATGTTTCTCAAAAGATGAAGTAAATGTTGAAGTTGACGGCGTTATTTATATTCAGGTGGTAGATGCTGTTAAAGCCAGCTATGGCATAACTGATTATCGCTTTGCCGCAATGCAACTTGCCCAAACTACAACTCGCTCGGTTATCGGTACACTTGAGCTCGATAGAACTTTTGAAGAGCGTGATATTATCAGTGCTAAAGTAGTTGAAGTACTTGATAAAGCTGGTGAAAGCTGGGGGATTAGAGTACACAGATATGAAATTAAAAATATTACCCCACCTATGACAGTGCGTAATGCCATGGAAATGCAGGTGAATGCTGAGAGAGAGCGCCGAGCAATATTAGCTAAAAGCTTAGGAGATAAAGCAAGCCGTATTAATCGTTCAGAAGGACAAATGACCGAATTAATCAACTTATCAGAAGGTGAAAAGCAACGTCGAATAAACTCAGCACAAGGTAAAGCTGCAGAAATATTGGCGATAGCGCAAGCCACCGGCGACTCAATAAGTAAATTAGCTTCTGCTATTGAGCAACCGGGTGGCCAACAAGCTTTAGATATGCAGCTAAGTGAGCAATATTTACAACAAATGAAGGGCTTAAATAAACAGGCCACTAAAGTGATATTACCGGCTAATTTACTAGACTTTCAGCAATGGTTAGCGACTGCAGGTATTCACAATAAATAGCGTTCTAGCTTATCAGAAAAATAAAAGCCGACGTTTTTGTCGGCTTTTTTATAACGGTATAAAAGAACTTAAAAGACTAAAGAGCCAATCGAAAGCAATAAAACAACAGAACAAACCAACCAAAATTTATCTGTAACTTTTACCGTTTTAATAGCATTAACTTGCCTTATCTTACTCACACTTAAATAAAATAGAGTGGTTAAGAGAGCTATTAGAAAGTGCACTTGTATTGTTAATGGTTCGCTGTTTTCTTGCCATAAAAAAACTGGCCCAGTATAAGAAACAAAGAATAAATTAAGTAAAGATACATGCGCCCACAAGGCGATAAATAACAATGCAATCTTATATCGATAAAGCTTCTTTAATGTTTTAGTGATGACATTATTTGCCATAAAATTTTAACCTGAAATTGGAGCTAAATATGAAATTGAAAATAAACTTAATTTGCGTTTATAAGCTACTTGCCCACAACAATAAATCATCATGTTGATAGTGATAATTTAACGCTTTGCGAAGTTTAACTCCTTGCACATTCTTGCCGGAATTTGCTGTCGTCTCCGGTTCAAACTTAGGAATAGGCAAAGCCATAGCACGAGCTGCTACTTGATAATATTGCTTACGATCGCTTTTGGTTGCACTAACAACGTTATAAATCTCTGAACAATTATTACCTGTAGCTTCGATGAATTTTTTAATAATATTCACCACGTCAAGTTGATGAACTAAATTTACCTGCGCACTGGCATTATTAAACAACCGATCTGCTTGTAGAAACTTTCCCGGATGGCGACTAGGCCCAACTAAGCCTGCCAAACGTAAAATGCACACATCTTTAGTAAAAACCTGTACTGCTTTCTCAGCAGCTAATAACACTTCAACTTTCGGAGCCTTAAGGTCTAAACGGGTGTTTTCATCAACCTCGCCAACTAAGCCATTATAGATAGCGGTCGAGTTGAGTAAAATAATTTTCTTTGTTGCACCTAATTCAGCCATGCTAACTAATTGCTGAATTTTTAACGGATAGTCTAACCGACCTTTTTTCAATTGTGGTGGTAAAGCAATAACCAACACATCATTTTGAAATAAAGCTTCATCAACATCAATGTCGTTGAAACACAATGCCTGCTCTTGGCTCATGCCCGTAATCGGTAATGTTAATTTTGTTGCTGGAATATTTAATTGCTGCAACGTCGTTAACGTTTGTTGTGATTGATAACTGGCTAACACTTTAACGTTTTCAGCCATTAGCGCTTGCGCTAATGCTTGCCCTAACCAGCCACAACCTATGATACTGACACTCATTTCCACATTTCCTCTGAAGCACTTTCGAATAAGTAGATACTTACTCACCAACATCTTTTACTTGATTGCTACGATACCCTTGAATCGACTTAACAACATCAGAAGCAATAGCATTTGGTACTGGGATTGATAAATTATATTGTAAAATTTTCCAGCCTTGCTCAGTTCGAATTAATAGACCACTGCCACGACAACGTCCGTAATTTTTATTTTCTAATAACTCATCAAAAAATACGATATTAGCTGCTTTAGTATTTGAGATATGGCGTTGTACTGGCTTGTATAACCAGCCTCTTCCTTGACTAAAGTAAGGCTTAACAAAAGCAGAGAACTCAGCTTTATTCCAACGTTCACCACTATCGGTCCCTAAATAAATAGCATCATCTGCAAGTAAATTCATATAACGAGGATAATCAGCGTCAGCCGCCGCTTGATGAAAATTATCCAGTACTTGTTCAAGTGACTCATTTGCAGATGCAAAAGCACTAAGAAGCATAAAACTTAATATAATTTTGTACATTTCTACCTATATCCTTATGGGAATTTAATCGCGCCATCATAACCTAAATTTAAATGCGCTGTCAGTACGCATGTAAATCAAACTCTGTAGCTACTTACGTTTTAATACACCTACATACTTACCCGTAAAAATTGCTACCGTTTTATCACCACAACATACTTCGACTTCAATAGTAAATTTGGCATTTCGTCCTTGCAGTAGTGCATCACCATCTCCTATTATTAACGTTTGCGAGGTTCGTGCATGTGCAACGCCAGCTAATGGTGCTATATAACGTATATTCCCTTCTGCCAAAACAATGTCGGCCTGTTGTTGATATTGTACTAAGGCAAAGTAAACCCAACCCCAGCCCGTTAATGTTGCTAATGTATATATGCTGCCAGCAAACATCGTATTGTGTAAGTTCTTATTAAATGTAGGCTCGCAGTTAGTTATAAGCTCTTGTCCGTCAAAGTAGCTAATATTGATATTCATTGCTTGGCTAAGTGGTATAGTTTGATGCCAAATATTTTGCAATGCCTGTGCTTTTTCTTCCATATGGGCATTTTCACAGCTCAAATACTTAGTCATTTTATTATGCACAATACTTTCATATAAGGTGTGCGAAAAACCTTTGTCTTCATAACCAAGGCGCTGATAAAACCCAAGGGCGTTCTCTCTAGCATTTAGCATCATTTGCTTAACGCCAACTTTTGCTGCGATATTTTCAAACTCTATTAACAGTAGCTTACCAAGCCCTTTACCTTGGGCAGAATCATCAATCGCCATATATCGAACTTGTGCAGTATCTTGCGAGCACTTATGCATTCGACCTACACCAACAACGTTATCGATATCATCAACAATCACTCGATGGTATGATTGCCCTTCCAAATCATCTTGTTCACTACCTAACGGCTGTTGCCATGGACTGCGCAATATTTGCCAGCGTAGTTGGTAATATCCATCGAATTCAGCTTGATTTTTTGGCGCCCTACATTGGTACATTGTCTATTATTTCTCTTATTGCTATTAAACACAGGATCGATACAACACGTGAAACTTGCTCAACATGTTAATCAAGGCCAACTAGTTTACCTTAGTAATGATCAAGACCAAATATCCATTTATCAAAATGCCCATTATCGTTGGCTTATGTTTGACGATGTTATTCAAAGTGTGATGCTTTTACGTGCACCTAAACAATTAACCTTGCCTCATCAATACGCGGTACTAATGCCACTACTTTTCTTCAAACCTAAGAGTATTATTGAATTAGGCTTAGGTGGCGGCAATTTAAGCCGTTTCATTCAGGCATTAGCACCTGATATAAGCGTCAAAAGTGTCGAACTTTCACAACAAGTAATCACTTGTTATAACAACTATTTTAAAGCTGAAGATTGTACTTTAATAACAGAGCATACTGACGCTATGTCATGGCTAACGCAAGATGAGCAGTGGCACAATAATGATATTGACTGGATGATTTGCGATGTTTATCAGCATCACACAGAAAGCTTTCAACGCCGAGTAGCGTTATTAACTGCCTTAACTGACAAGTTGGAAAATAACGCTTGCTTAACTATTAATTTACCTGATTTGGATGACCATGAAATCAACTTATGCTTAACCATTCTCAAACAATTACAAAGTAGCCATAATATTATTTACTTTCACATTCCTCGCTATCTTAATATCGTCATTCATTTGGTACCGAGCCACTGGCAAACAAATAATATAAAAAAGCGCAATAAGAATTCTTTCTTACCACACTGGCAATACTCAAGGTGGCGTCGACTTTTCGCTCATCATATAAACGCTTGAAGATAAGATTAGATTTGTAGGTTAATTGTGACAGGGCCGTCATTTATTAAGCTGACTTTCATATCCGCGCCAAAAATTCCAGTTGGTACTGTGAAGCCAAAACTACGCAGTTGAGTAGCAAAATATTGATACAAGTCTTTGCTCATATCTGGGCTTGCGGCACTGGTAAAGCTTGGTCTAAGGCCCTTGCTTGTATCTGCCGCTAAAGTAAATTGAGACACAACTAAAATATCACCCCCAACCTGCTTAACGTTTAAATTCATTTTGCCATTTTCATCTTCAAAAATACGATAACCGGCAACACGTTCCGCTAAGCGCTTGGCTTTCGCTTGAGTATCATCTGGTTCGATAGCCAGAAGCACCAATAAGCCCTGTGAAATATCACCTACAAGCTCATTTTCAACACGAACACTGGCCTCAGAAACTCTTTGTAATAATGCAATCATTTACTCTATATTTCCCTGCTCAGCAATAAAATTAGCCATAGTATCTGCTGCTTTACAAAATCCATCAATAGTTTGTGACTCAAAGCCACCATGCCCAGCTTTAGGTAAAATTTGTAATTGTGCGTTTGGCCAGTTTTTTACTAAGTTATACGCATTACTTAACTGGCATACCATATCGTAACGTCCGTGTAGCACAATTGCCGGAATTTCTGAAATACTAGCTAAATGATTTAAAATAAAATTTTCTTCAATAAAGCATTGATTAACAAAATAATGGCTAGAAATTTTTGCCATACATAAAGCTTGATGGGTATCGTCAACATGATGCATTTCAATATGGTGATGCTCAATAGTTGATAACCTCAGTTCCCATAAACACCACGTCTTACTCGCGGCAATAGCTGCTACTTCATTATTACCTGTTAGTACATTATGATAGCTGTGTAGAAGGTGGTTATCGTTTACTGATGAAATATGCTGACTAAACTCTTGATAATACTCAGGGAAAAAACAGGCTGCACCAGTATTATTATACAACCATCGATATTCATTATCCGTACCAAGAAATATCCCTCTAAGAATAAACCCTAAAACCGTATCAGGATATTTAATTCCATAAAGCATTGCTAACGTGGTTCCCCATGAGCCACCAGCAACAAGCCAGTGCTGAATGTCTAGATGTTGACGAATTATTTCTATATCTTCAATTAAATCTGCACTGGTATTATTATCAATACTGGGGGAAGGAATAGAACGGCCGCAACCTCTTTGATCCACCAAAATAATATGATATTTTTCAGGATCAAAATAACGACGATGATTTTTGCTGCACCCGCCGCCAGGTCCACCATGAAGGTATATCACCGCAATGCCATGAGGGTTTCCTGATTGTTCAATATATAGTTGGTGCCCACCTGAAACGTCTAACCATTCTGTTTTATACGCAGCAATATTCGGAAAAAGCACTCTAGACATATATTCCTCCTTGGCGAGAATATAATCAGTTTAGTAACTAACACTATAAATTGCGATTTTAAGTTAGCAATTGAAACTGTTAACTAACCTGCTTATTTCTCTGTCAATTTTGCTAAACGTTTTTCCTCAAAATCTTCTAAAGAAACAGTAAACAATGCGCCAACTAAAACGACTAACCAACTTAAATAAACCCACAAAAATAAAATTGGAATACTCGATAATGCCCCATAAATTACTTGGTATGATGGCAATTGAGTAACATAGATGGCAAATGATTTTTTCGCCACCTCAAATAAAATAGCTGCTAGTGTTGCACCAGCAAAAGCAAACTTAGCCGGTATAACTTTATTTGGCACCACCATATATAAAATAAAGAATGCCGCAATAGAGGCAAGTAATGGCAATGCTCTAACAAGAATATTGGTTAATCCTAGAAAGTCATAATCACCAAGCGATACTAATGAAATTATGTAGGAGGTCATAACCAAACTACTACCAACTAACACCGGACCTAAAGTTAAGACCATCCAGTACATAGAAAATGAGGTCATTACTTGTCGTTTCTCATTGATACGCCATAATTTATTTAAGCATTTATCAATGGCAGAAATAAGGAGCATGGCAAGAATAAAGAGTGCTGTAATTGCAACAGCTGACATTTTCGAAGTATTACTGACAAACCCCGTTATATATTCACGTACCACATCACCAGATGCAGGAACAAAGTTTTGATAAACAAAATTCTCTATCAATTCACGAATTTCAGAAAAAATAGGAAAAGCTGTCATCATTGACAACATGACGACGATTAAAGGTACCAATGACATCAATGTAACGTATGATAGATAACCAGCAGTTACATGAATATGTTCTTTTTTTAAGTTGCTATAAAATAATAATAGAAAGCTAAAAATGCGCTCTGTAAAACGGTGCTGTTTAATTTTTTCAAATTGATCAAACATAAAGTCCACTATTGGTTATTTTGTCAGTTAATTACTCTAAAGCACTGTTTCGATAAGCGCATAGTTATATATTAAGGGAATGGTAATAGGAGTGATAGTGAATTGTTACAAATAGGTAGGCAAAAAGTATCAAAAATAGCTAATACTTTTCTCTAATTTACAGTTAGCTATAGCATTTTATTAATCAGTAACAAAATCACTATAAAAACAGTTCTTCAAAATTATCTTCAGGTGTATCAATGCGTTGATTGATTTCAGCAAGCAATTCTGACAATTGCTTCACCTGTTTTGGTCCTGCTAAGCCGTCTTCAAATAGCTGACTTAGCTTCTGTAGCGTTTGAAGCTGTTCGGGTGACATCGAAATATCCTTTTCTTTATTATAATTATTATTTTATTGGTATTTCTATCCAGCAGTTAATCTCGATTTAATGGGAAACTCTACTGTATTACTCGCTTTGTGATCTCGCCCATCATTAATAAATTCATTATATAGCGCATTGAGCTCACGCTTTTCTAATAACTTTGCATTATTAGCAACGGCTTTTTCAAATAAACAATTCAATCGCGATAGTTTACTTGGTTCCATAATTTTGCCTTCCTATATGGCTGAATTCACTACGGCTATTAGATGTATTAAATATAGCATCAGTAATAAATACTAAAAGGTAGAAGAAAAATTGAAAATTAAGGAAATTTAAAAAAAGCGAGAAATAAGTTATTTATAATTTTAATAAGCTGATTTTATTAGAATTAATATTGGTCCGCTATGTTATGGCTGATTATAGCCTATAGCATTTTGAGACATGTCTTACATAGAGAGACTCTGGTCGACAAGTTATATCGCACAAAAAAGCCACCTAGATCTCCCTAGATGGCTTTTGACAAGCTTTTAATTAAAACTATTTAGCTGTACGGCTTTCGCGTTTACGATCAGATTCTTTTAAGAACTTCTTACGAATACGAATGCTGTCAGGTGTAACTTCAACTAATTCGTCATTATCAATAAACTCTAACGCTTGCTCTAATGACATTAAAATAGGTGGCGTTAACGTTTGCGCTTCATCAGTACCTGATGAACGAACATTAGTTAATTGCTTACCTTTAAGCGCATTTACCGTTAAGTCGTTATCACGTGAGTGAATACCGATAATTTGACCTTCATAAATATCAAGACCGTGACCAATCAACATACGACCGCGAGATTGTAAGTTGAATAGTGCATTGGTTAGTGCTTTACCAGTAGCATTTGCGATCATAACACCATTTAAGCGTTGACCAATATCGCCACCTTTATGCGGACCATATTGTAAGAATGTATGGTAAATCAAGCCTGAGCCTGAAGTTAATGTCATAAACTCAGTTTGGAATCCAATTAAACCACGACTTGGCATGATAAAGTCCATACGAATACGACCTTTACCATCCGGTGCCATATCAGTAAGTTCTGCTTTGCGAACACCCATTTTTTCCATGATTGGACCTTGGTGCTGTTCTTCAACATCAATAGTCACAGTTTCATACGGTTCTTCTAACTGACCATCAACTTCACGCATAATTACTTCAGGGCGAGAAACAGCTAATTCGTAACCTTCACGACGCATGTTTTCAATTAAAATACCTAAATGAAGTTCACCACGACCTGATACTTTAAACTTATCAGGATCGTCTAGTTGTTCTACACGTAGTGCTACGTTGTGTACTAGCTCTTTATCTAAGCGATCTTTGATGTTACGTGAAGTAACATACTTACCTTCTTGACCAGAAAATGGTGAAGTATTTACTTGGAAAGTCATGTTAATTGTTGGTTCATCAACTGACAGCGGTGGTAAAGCATCTACTTCGTTTGGACAACAAATAGTATCAGAAATCTTTAATTCACCTAAACCAGTAATGGCAATAATATCACCAGCATGAGCAATATCTGTTTCATTACGCTCTAAGCCTAAGTAACCGAATACTTTACCTACTTTACCGTTATGAAGTTTACCGTTAGCACCTTCAACCGTTACTTGCTGGTTTGGTTTAACGCTACCACGAGTAATACGACCTACACCAATAACACCTAAATAAGAGCTGTAATCAAGTTGAGAGATTTGCATTTGGAATGCGCCTTCCAAATCAGCATCCGGCACAGGTACTTGATCAACAATGGTTTGGAAAAGAGGTGTCATATCAGTACCTACTTCGCCTTCTTCCATTGAAGCCCAACCATTGATGGCTGAAGCATAAACAACTTGGAAATCCAACTGGTCGTCAGTAGCACCTAAGTTATCAAACAAATCGAAAACTTGATCCATAACCCACTCAGGACGTGCACCAGGCTTGTCAATTTTGTTAATGACTACAATCGGCTTTAAGCCTTGAGCAAACGCTTTTTTGGTTACAAAACGCGTTTGAGGCATTGGGCCCTCTTGCGCGTCAACAATTAGTAGTACAGAGTCTACCATTGACATAACACGCTCTACTTCACCACCAAAGTCAGCATGGCCTGGAGTATCTACAATGTTTACACGGTAGTCGCCCCAGTTAATAGCAGTGTTTTTTGCTAAAATTGTGATACCGCGTTCTTTTTCGATATCATTTGAATCCATAACACGTTCTTCAAGACCATTTCTTGCGTCAAGCGTACCTGACTGATCTAATAACTTATCAACCAAGGTTGTTTTACCATGGTCAACGTGGGCGATGATGGCAACATTACGTAATTTATCTAACACGGGCGTTTTGCTCAATAGGGCTATAATTGGGCGCGTATTGTACAGGAGAAGTAGCAACAAATATACTGTCCTGAAGAAATATAAATTAATTCACATTAGGCCTTTAGTTTTAAACTAAAATAGTTCAAATACCCAAATTAGAGCATCTGCACCACAATACAACATTGCTCGCACCAAATTAGTGCAAACGATATTAGGTAAAAAAAATAAAACGATACATTTCAATAGCTTTACTATTGGCACAATACTCGCTTATGCTCAAACAATAGAAAATGTATTTTTGAAATTTGAAGAACTAACGATACCGGAGACTATCAATGTCAAACGCAGTTTTAGATTTAATTAAAGAACATGACGTCAAGTTTGTTGATTTACGCTTTACTGACTCAAAAGGTAAAGAGCAACACGTTTCAATTCCTCATCATCAAGTAAATGAAGACTTCTTTGAAGACGGTAAAATGTTTGACGGTTCTTCTATTGAAGGCTGGAAAGGTATTAATGAATCAGACATGGTGATGATGCCTGATGCTGATTCAGCTGTACTTGACCCATTTACTGAAGCTGTAACATTAAACATTCGTTGTGACATCGTTGAGCCAGCTACCATGCAAGGTTACAGCCGTGACCCTCGTTCAGTAGCAAAACGCGCTGAAGACTACATGCGTAGTACAGGTATTGCAGATACTGTACTAATTGGTCCAGAGCCAGAGTTCTTCGTATTTGATGATGTACGTTTCCACACAGATATGAGTGGTTCTTTCTATAAGATTGATGATAAAGAAGCAAAATGGAATTCAGGCACTTCTTATGAAGAAGGTAACACAGGCCATCGTCCTGGTGTTAAAGGCGGATACTTCCCAGTAGCACCAGTAGATTCTTCTCAAGACTTACGTTCAGCTATGTGTTTAGTAATGGAAGAAATGGGCTTAGTTGTTGAAGCACATCACCATGAAGTAGCGACTGCTGGTCAAAACGAAATTGCTTGTCGTTTTAATACTATGGTACTTAAAGCTGACGAAGTACAAATATACAAATATGTTGTTCATAATGTTGCACATGCATACGGCAAAACAGCGACTTTTATGCCAAAACCAATTGTAGGTGACAACGGTACTGGCATGCACGTTCACCAATCTCTTGCTAAAGATGGTGTTAACTTATTTGCTGGTGACAAATACGGCGGTTTATCAGAAACAGCACTTTACTATGTTGGTGGTATTATCAAGCACGCTAAAGCACTAAATGCTTTCACTAATGCTTCAACTAACTCATACAAACGTCTTGTTCCTGGTTTTGAAGCGCCGGTAATGCTTGCATATTCAGCTCGTAACCGTTCAGCATCTATTCGTATCCCAATCGTGCCAACACCAAAAGCAATGCGTATTGAAGTGCGTTTCCCTGATCCAACAGCAAACCCATACTTAGCTTTCTCAGCAATGCTAATGGCTGGCCTTGACGGCATCAAAAACAAAATCCATCCTGGCGATGCTATGGATAAAGATTTATACGACTTACCTGCGGAAGAAGCGTTAGCTATTCCACAAGTAGCAGCTTCATTAGAAGAAGCACTTGATGCATTAGAAAATGACATGGACTTCTTAACAGAAGGCGGTGTTATGGATAAAGATATGATCAATGCATACATTGGTCTGAAGCGTGAAGAAGTTGAATTATTAAACTCAACAACACACCCTGTTGAGTTCGATATGTACTACAGCGTTTAACTAATTCAACAAGTTAGTTAATAAAAAGCTCACTTCGGTGAGCTTTTTTTGTGGCGAAAAGCACAATATTTGGATAGATTAATAGATAGGCCTATGGAACAGGAACTTAACTTTTGATTTATATCGCACGAATATGCATATTTTTAGTGTTATTTACACTCGCTGCGCCTTTATTTGCAGGCTCGGCTAAAATATATGTATGGCGTAATGAGCAAGGGGTGTTAGTCTTTTCCGATAGTCCTAAACCTGGTGCTGAAGAAGTCGAAGTAAAAGAACCAAATACCGTCAAGTCTAATATTGATACCTCGATATTAGACATCAAACCAAAAGTAATTCAAGAAGAATATCAAGTTAGTATCACTCAACCAGAAAACAATGCGACAGTTCGGGACAATACTGGCTCAGTTTATGTTTCTGGTCGTATTCAACCTGTTTTCAAGCGCGGGCTTAAAATTCAACTATATCTAGACGACCAACCTTATGAAAAGCCACAAACTCATTCTATGTTTGTTTTACGAAATGTAGATAGAGGCGAGCATCAAATAAAAATGGCGTTGCTCAGTGATAAAGGCAAGGTTATTGCAACGTCTTCCCCAGTAACGTTTTATATGCACAGAGTCTCTGTTAATAAGGCTAATTAGCAGTATTTAAGTGCACATTGCACCATAATTATTTACACTCGTTACTTAACGCACCATTTCGGTGCAAAGGATGATGATGTCTAATAATGCCGTAAATTTAAAAAAGCTAAAGTTGCACTATCAACAAGCATTGCCTAATCAAATGGTAACAGCAGTTGTGGTGTTAGATCAGCAGCTTGCCATTTGCTATGTAAACCCTGCTGCAGAAGCATTATTAGTTAAGAGTTTAAGTAAGTTGTATACATTGCCGATTGAGCAAGTGTTCTATAACACTCCTATCAACAATGATCGCTTACAGCAGTTACTAACCACAGGACAAGAATTTAGTGACAGTGATGTAACTATCGAGTTTTTTGATCATAGACTGATCACAGTAGAAATTACCGCCTCATCAGTAACCTTTGAAAATCTTCCACACATTTTGCTGGAATTCAAACAGATAGATCAGCAAAAACAAATTAGTGCTGAAGCATTTCAGCAGCAGCAATGGGAGTCAGCTCGAGATTTAATACGAGGTTTAGCGCACGAAATTAAAAACCCACTCGGTGGGCTTCGTGGAGCAGCACAATTGTTAGACTTAGAGCTTAATCAGGAGCAAAAAGAATATACCGCCATGATCATCGAGCAAGCGGATAGGTTAACCAACTTAGTTGACCGCTTGCTAGGGCCTAACCAATTACCGGTCATGAAATTGCAAAATGTACATATTGTTATTGAAAAAGTCTTCCAATTAATTCAATACGACAATCCGAAAAATATTGTATTAAAGCGAGATTATGATCCTTCGATACCTGACTTAATCTTTGATCAAGACAAACTACAGCAAACCGTAATTAATATTGTGAACAATGCAATACAAGTGCTAAATGCAGGTAACCAAATAACTTTAAAAACGCGTGCCGCTAGCAATAAAACGATAAATGGTAAGCGCATAAAGCTATGTGCGGAAATTAGCATTATTGATAATGGCCCAGGTATTCCTGATCATATTCAAAGCACATTATTTTATCCTATGGTATCTGGTCGAGCGTCTGGTACAGGACTTGGCTTATCAATCTGTCAGACATTAGTCCATCAACATAACGGCAAGCTTTCTTGTAAAAGCAGACCCGGATATACCAAATTCACCATCTTATTACCATTTAGTCGCGAGGCAAGTTAATGATCACAGAACAAGTTTGGATAGTTGATGACGACAGTTCAATTCGCTGGGTTCTTGAAAAGGCTTTATCTAATGCTAATATCAGCGTTGGAACGTTTCACAACCCTGAAGATCTTCTAGTTGCACTTGAGCATAATCAACCCGAAGTAATCATTTCTGATATTCGCATGCCAAACATTGATGGTATGAGTCTTCTTGGCCAAATAAACGAAAAATTTGCTGATATTCCAGTGATCATCATGACTGCGCATTCAGACTTAGATAGTGCGGTTAACGCATACCAAGGCGGCGCTTTCGAATATCTACCTAAACCATTTGATATTGAAGATGCGATATCCCTTACCCATAGGGCATTAACACATGCCCAAGAACTAAAATCAAAGAAGCAACTTAACATTCCTTCCGTAGACAACGTAGGTATTATTGGCGCAGCACCTTCTATGCAGGAAGTCTTTAGAGCAATAGGTCGATTGTCTCGGTCAAGTATTAGCGTATTAATTAACGGTGAGTCTGGCACGGGTAAAGAGCTCGTTGCCCACGCCTTACATATGCACAGCCCTCGTTCTAGCGCGCCATTTATCCCGCTTAATATGGCCGCAATCCCTAAAGATTTAATAGAATCTGAATTGTTTGGTCACGAAAAAGGCGCGTTTACTGGTGCTAATGCTGTCCGGCAAGGCCGTTTCGAACAGGCTCATCAAGGAACGCTGTTTTTAGATGAAATAGGTGATATGCCACTTGATATACAAACACGTTTATTACGGGTATTAGCTGATGGGCAGTTTTACCGTGTAGGCGGCCATTCACCGATAAAGGTTGATGTCAGAATTATTGCAGCAACTCACCAAAACCTTGAAGAGCGCGTTAATAGCAGTGAATTTCGTGAAGATCTTTTTCACCGACTCAATGTCATTAGAATCCACATTCCTAGTTTGCGAGAGCGAAAAGAAGACATTGCCCAACTAGCCCTACACTTTTTGAAACAAGCAGCTAACGAGCTCTCCGTCGAAAGTAAAACGCTACATAAAAGTACATTGGTATACCTTGAACAATGTGATTGGCCCGGAAACGTTAGGCAACTGGAAAATATTTGTCGCTTTCTAACGGTTATGGCAAGTGGTAAAGAAATACTGTTAGATGATTTACCCAGCGAATTGACAGATAAAGCTGTAGCAATAAGCAATACTGAGCTTAGTTGGCAGGAGAGTCTTAAAGCTTGGGTTAACAATGAATTAGCCCAAGGTAGTAGTAACATCATCGATAATGCTTTACCTGAGTTTGAAAAAATACTACTTAACTGCGCTCTAAAGCACACACAAGGCCATAAACAAGAAGCTGCTAAACGTCTCGGTTGGGGCAGAAATACGCTGACAAGGAAGCTTAAAGAACTTAATATATCTAATTCCTAATTCTAGGCTCTATCTATTGGAAAACTCAGTACTTGCTCAATTGAGTCTCGATTTAGTGCTAACATAATTAAGCGGTCAATGCCTAAAGCAACACCGGCGCATGTCGGTAAACCATGAGATAAAGCATCGATAAAGTTTTTATCAATAGGACGCTGCGCCATACTCAGCTCAGCTCGTTTATTGTTATCATCTTTAAATCTGTCAACCTGTTGTTCCGCATTAGTCAATTCATTAAAGCCATTGGCTAACTCAAGTCCTCTAAAATAGCATTCAAATCGTTCAGCCACTCGAGCGTCTTCTGTGCATATTTTCGCAAGTGACGCTTGGCTTGCAGGAAAATTATAAACAAAACAAGGAACCTCTTTACCAACCTTAGGCTCAATTAGCTCAGCCATAATAAATTGCAAAAGAGTATCTTTATTGTTATCTGCTGCCAACCAATCACTAAAAGCGCCATATTCTTTAATTACTTTCAACAATTGCGCTTTTGTTGTATTTAAGGGATCAATGCCTACCTCACGAAGAAATAAAGCCTGATAACTAATTCTCTCAGTACTTTTACAACCAAGTACTTCTTGTAAAAATTCGGCCAATTCATCCATCAATTGAAAATGATCAAAGCCAAGTCGATACCACTCAAGCATAGTAAATTCAGGATTATGATGATGCCCGTGCTGTTCATGGCGAAATGCTTTGCATAATTGAAAACAACAACCGTAACCAGCAGCTAACAAGCGCTTCATTGCATATTCAGGAGAAGTTTGGGCGTACAATGTAGTTGAACTATTAATATCACTATCAGAAAAGTAATTGTAGTCGGTAGTAAAAGCGTCTAAATGAACATCGGTAATTGTAGAGTTTGAAAATAAAGGTGTTTCTACTTCAATAACATCGCGAGCAGAGAAAAAAGATCTCACTGATACAAGTATTTTTGCTCGTAATTTGGCATCTTGCCAACTCATACTCGGTTGCCATGCACTCATTAGAGTATCCTTATTATCAACAATTATTTATTTGATATCTTAAACGAAAAAAGCCCTTGTCAATAGACAAGGGCTTGGAAAAGAAGTCTGATAATGTCCTACTCTCACATGGGACCTCCCACACTACCATCGGCGCTACTGCATTTC
>OJBI01000016.1_pt1 | contig 124184 bp, 108 predicted proteins | sample 1590541 | NCBI WGS metagenome assembly OJBI01 (sample SAMN05416871, study PRJEB24817) | seawater metagenome | isolation source: Sea water | place: Canada:Atlantic | collected 2013-11 | reverse complement strand
ATATTCATTCATATCCACCACGGTTATGGTAACGGAAACTTCTGCTGTATTGCCGTCGGCATCGGTGGCAATGACGGTCACGTCATAAATTTGATCGAGATTACTGTCTGTGGGATTTTCAAAGTCACGGGGCGAAAGTTGCAATGCACCTGTACTGGGGTGAAGGCTAAAAAGTGCAGCGTCGGCGCCGGATTTACTCCAGATGACTTGACCAATATTACCTGTGACGGTTGCGGTGTCGTAATGTGAAAATCCCTCTGGAACAAATTGGTTGGCAATACTGCCAATACTGAGTATGGCGCTTTCGACTTCATCCTGAACTTGAACCATGATGTGAGTATTTTCTATTATTCCATTTGAACTGGCCAAAACCCATAAATCATATTGACTTTTTTGTTCGTAATTAAGGCTCTTTACCAAGGATATTATGCCGTGACTGGCATCTATTTCAAACTCTCCCCCTTCGTTGCCGCTTACTAAAAAGTAATTAATGATATCGCCATCTTCATCTGTGTCACCACCTGTGGTGCTGTCGTTTACGTCAAATACCACAATATTTTTCAGATTGTTTTCCTGAATATCAGTCACTGAGTTTAATAATAGTTTGACTGGAATATCATTGGCTTGAATTGAAATAGCTTCAGAAAATTCAGTGATATCTGCTTCACCTGATTTTAGATAAATGCCTTTTAAACGCAGGTAACCGCTGCTTTCAATTACCTCATATTGATCCGTATTTGCTGCGGCTATATCTGTCCAAATAACATTGTCACTGCTGGATTGCCATTGATAACGGGCAGTATCAGCATTTAGTTTCAAAGTATCTTTTGTGATGACAATATTGGAGCCGGTGTGAGCTTTATTATGACTCAGTAATAAGCGACGAATGGCCACCGTAATTTTACTAAAGGTGGCAGGGGCAGTGGCTTCATTGGTTGCTGTTATGGTGACGCTATCTTGTGTCGAAAAAGAGATGGCTTTAGCGGCGCTTAAATTTCCAGCATTAATTGAAAACTGACGATCACTATCACCCCCTTTAATGGCCCAGTGACTATTATCTCCATTGATTGAATTTAAAACACCAATGTTTTGATGACTAAGTAGATCTTCATTCACATAAAGGAAGTGTTCCGCTGCAATTTGAAACGAGTTTTGATTAAGTGCCAATACATAATCTTCCACTTCACCGTTAGTGGCACCGCCCTCAAAAGATAAAGAATTAAAAGTACTGTCTGTGGTTAGGCGAAAACGCGCGTAAATTGGGTAGCCATCAAACAAGGCATCAAGTCCCAGAGTATGAGGCCAAACTAGATCGTTATTAGGATGGCCTTGAAGGGTTTGAGCGGAAACGTGTGCACTGGCATATTCGAAGGACTCGAATAAACCATTGCCGTTAAAATCTATCCAGCCATGGAGCCTCGCTGTTTGGTCTAAGCCATTACTAAGGGTAATGTGGTTGGCTGATATGACATAATTTCGAGTGCGGTCTGTTAAATCGTCGTCATTATGAAGGGGGGGCAGCGTTATGCCATCTTCATCATTTACTTGGTGGTTATCATCATGGTTTGCTGGGTCGCTGGGTATGCCACCGGCTTCGGTATCCACGGTTAAACCTAAAAAAAGTTGTTCGCTAGCGTCTAATGTTCCATTCAGGTTGTAATCTGCTTGCTGGTGAAAAGCCCCGCCGCCAGAGGTGGTGCCATAGGATTTTTGTGCATCGCCATAATCGGTACCCAAGCTTAACGCACTGTTTATACCCTGACTGATGACGCCATTGGCACCTGCTTCAGAAGGCACGCCATTAACGCCCTGGTGAATGCCACCCAACCCACCGGATACGAAAAGAGTGGCGGGGCTGGCATTCACCACTATGTAACCACCGCCCCCACCGCCGCCGCCGCCATGTTCCTGGCTGCCTGGGGCACCGTCGCCACCTTTAGCCGAAATATGCAGGGCGCTTAAATCACTATTGCTGGGATCTGTATTGTGAAAAACTATGCTGCCGCCAGCGCCCCCGCCGCCGCCACCATCTTTAACAACAGGGTTGCGGGTGGTGGATATACCGATAGAACCATTGGCTTGTATGGCCCCGCTGCCAGTGGTTGTATCCGACATGATAAAGACGATGCCGCCCCCTAAGCCACCATAGGTTTTACTTTTATTTTGATTAGATTCACCAGAGCCGCCACCGCCTCCTAATAACGGGCCAGCCAAGACAGATTGCCCTCCAAACCCAGCAAAATTAAGAGCTGTGCCGCCCACCCAGCCCTGCGCTCCCGTGCCACCACGACCGGCATTGGAGCCGCCGCCGCCACCAGAATTATGAGGGCCAGCACCGCCACCGGCATTAGCAGGAGCCCCACGGCCTTGGTCTCCTCCTTGAAGAGTGCTGTTTATTGAGTTTACTTCACCCGTGCCGTCATATAGAAATTGGGGTGTACCCGCAATGCCTTCACCTTTGGAGCCGCCATCCCCACCGGTTATGGCCACGTCAGAGACATTGTCTGTGACGCTAGTGGTATCCGCTTCTACCCCGCCACGAAAACCCACGTGATTAGCGTTAATTTTAAAACCATTAAAGTCGAGATTTCCGCTGACTTTAAAACTGTTAATGCCGCCAGTCTCGCCATTCCAGGGCAGGGTTAATAGGTCAGCACTGAGTTTTGCACCGTCTGTATAATGAGGCACAGAGACCATTTGCCAGTTGGCTTCTAACGTATCTAAATAGCCGTTCTTAAGAGGATTAAGCAGGGAAATGGTATTGCCATTAATTCCCGTGATAGTGGCAAATTCGAAGGTGCCTGCACTTTGGGAAAGCAGGCCACCGGCGTAATTGTCTGTACCATGCAGCCCTGTGGGAACGGATTCCATAGAGATACCTAAACCCACGCCATCCCCATAGGTATCGTCATTATCCGTATCCAAGGTGGCCCCTTGCATCTGGATAATAAGCACAGTTTCGTTGATGGCAAAATGATGGGTGCCTCTCACATTGGAAATAGTTATATCCTGACTGGCAGGCGCCACATCTCCCATGCCTTGTGCGTAGCGATTAAGGTGACCAAACAGATCAGCCGGTGCTGCCCAAGTGGAATAACTGCTGCAGAGCATGATGACAAAGAAAAAAATAATAAGAGGATCTTGGATCTTTAGCGGATTTTTTATTCGAGAAAAATTTGGATTCATCCACCCATAGATGAAAGAAAGATTAACTCGATACATGTTTACTCCAAAAATCGGTAAAGGCTTAAAGCTTTAAAGCCCTTGCCTGATAGGTAATGACCAATCCTTATCGGTTGTTTGAGCCGAACGGTGGTAAATAGTCAAAGGGAGACCAGTGGGGGGGACTCACCTCAATATGGGGTGCAATACTAATTAAAAAATCTATTTTAATAACCTAGGCTTAGGCTAAATGATTATTTCCAAATATGGGGTAATGCTTGGCGGGCCCGTTATATGTGCGTTAGCGTTTGGTTTCTTGGCATTAATAAATTAGCAAGCTTGATTGATTGGTTGTCATCGACAGGGTCCGTATCTGCACTTTTTCTGCTATATTTTAAAGAGGCTTAAGAGTTCTTATTATGAGTACGATTCAATATTTGAAAACCTTCACCGCAGTTGTGGAAGAGGGCAGTTTTACCGCTGCTTCAGAAAAGTTAAACCTATCTAAACCCGTCGTTAGTAAGCAAATATCCCAATTAGAAGAAGTCTTGGGGGTTCAACTTATTGTAAGAACCACCCGTAGTTTAAGTTTAACCGAAGCTGGTGAAGCCTTTGCGACTCATGCCTTAAAGATAATGAGCGATCTGCGGGAAGCGGAATACTCTGTTATGCCCATGCAAAACGAACCTAGGGGTACCTTGAGCATTTCAGCGCCGCAAAGTTTGGCCTATTCTATTTTGCCCAAAATATTGCCCGTTTTTCAAAAAGAACATCCTTTGATAACGCTGGATATTAAAATAACAGGCAGGTTTTCTGATCTCATTGAGGATGGAATAGATGTGGCGTTAAGAATCGGAAAGCTTAAAGATTCAACTCTGCTAGCGCGACTCATTGCACCTTGTCCATTGAAAATATGTGCCTCTCCTGAATATTGGGAAAAACAAGGCAAGCCCACTCATCCCGTTGAGTTATCGCAGCATAACTGTCTTATTTATAAGCCGGGCACTCGATCAGGACAATGGCGGTTTGAAGATGAAAAGGGCGAGACTTTGAATGTTAAAGTCTCAGGTAATCTGCATACTGACGAAGGTGGTCTATTATTAGGCGCGGCTATCAGTGGTCAGGGAATAATGAATGCCCCTTCATTTTACGTAGAAGAGGCCCTTGAGAAAGGATTATTGGAAGTGGCCTTAAGTGAATTTACACGAAAAGATACTGGGGTTTATGCTGTGTATCCTTCAAGTAAGCATATTTCTTCAAAATTAAGAGTATTTATTGATTTTTTAGTTTCCGCCATGTGATGGCGTCTTTTCCTAGGGGATATCAGTTCTTTTACTGATGACCAGTGACGACACTTTTAATAGCCAATGCCTAAAAAGCAGCGATATATTTTATAGACACTGAGTTAAGTCTGTTTGAATGCAGACTACCCATTTATAAAACCCTGTGCTCGGCATAAGCCCAATTTAGACTCCTCGTTTATAGACTCTTAATGCTAATTTTTTATAAATTAGTCGGTGACCGAAACATTCCTCATATTCCTCTCGTACTCAGAAAACTCCCATTAACTTTATGAAACCCTCTCTGATACGTTTTTAAGATATTACCTAACTTTACAAAAAGACTTCACTATGTGGTTAAAAAATTACCCCTTGATACAAAGCCAAGGATTTCATATCACATTTACCTTCTTTGATTACAACGATTTGGGAAACAGTCAATCAGTCGAAAGCTAAGTTATAAAAAAAACGTTTCCAATTAGACTTGCGTCACATATTTGCATTGGAAGATTCCAGTGATTAAAAAACTAATACATCAACATTGAGTGATTCGTTAGATCGCTAAGGAAAGCCGTTGAAAGATAGGTGGGATTCAGAGTTTTGGATTTTTCATCGTTAAAAATGAGTTAGATAGGAATTTTAGAGTGAAAAAAAGCAGTCGTACCCAAAAAGGAGGAGCTAATCTCTCCCGTTGCCTACTTATTGTGCTTATTGCCAGTACCTCTTTATTTGTTCATGCCGATAAAAATAATGACGGCACTCAAAAATTCACGGTACTTCATACTAATGATAATCATGGACATTTTTGGAAAAACAAATATGGCGAACTGGGCATGGCCGCTCGTGCCACTTTGATTAATCAAATTAGAGCAGAAGTGAAAGCAGGTGGCGGCAGTCTATTGCTATTGTCTGGTGGCGACATCAATACTGGTGTTCCTGAATCAGACTTGCAAGATGCTGAGCCTGATTTCATTGGCATGAATATGATGGGCTACGATGCTATGGCAGTGGGAAACCATGAATTTGATAATCCTTTTAGTGTATTAAAATTGCAGCAACAACTAGCCGAATTTCCATTTTTAGCCGCTAATATTTATAAAGAAGGTAAGCGCCTATTTAAACCTTATGAAATTTTTAATCGAAGTGGATTAAAGATAGCCGTGGTGGGGTTAACCACTGAAGACACTGTCAGTATTGCCAACCCAGAGTTTGTGAAGGGCATTGATTTTAGAGACCCAAAATCAGAAATGAAGCAAATCATTGCCGAGCTAAAATCAACGATTAAACCGGATGTCATTATCGCATCTACTCATATGGGCCACTATGCCAACGGCAATAATGGCTCTAATGCACCTGGCGATGTGGCACTTGCTAGATATTTAGATTTCGGTGATCTGGATATGATTGTCGGTGGCCATTCTCAAAAACCTGCCTGTATGGATGCGGCTAATTCTCTAAATGAAAAGTATAAGCCCACTCAAGCATGCACTCCAGACAAGCAAAACGGCACCCTTATTGTTCAAGCTCACGAATGGGGAAAATACCTGGGTCGTGCTGATTATGAAATGAATGATGGTGAATTGGAATTAGTAAATTACCAACTTATTCCCGTTAATTTGAAACAAAAAGTTAAACTACTGGGTAAGAATAAACGTGTATTTTTAGAAGACGAAATAAAACCCGATCCTGCTCTATATGAAGCGCTATTACCCTATCAAAAGAAAGGCCAAACGTCATTAGACATCATAGTTGGGAAAACCAATGGTGAGTTCATAGGTGAACGTAATGTAGTACGAAATCAGCAAACTAATTTAGGTCGGTTAATTGCGACGGCCCAGATGAAACAGGCAAAAGCCGATTTCGGTATTATGAATTCCGGTGGCATTCGCGGCTCTATTTCCCCTGGAGACATTAGTTATCGAGACATTCTTTTAGTTCAACCTTTTTCCAATATGATTTCAGTGGTTGAAATGTCTGGTGCTGAGGTTTTGAAATATCTCACTGTGGTAGCCAATATTAAACCGGGTTCTGGAGGCTATGCTCAGTACGCTAATTTATCTATGTCGGTAAAAAATGGACAGGTATCCCAAGTAAAAATTGCTCAAGATAATTTGCAATTACACCGTAATTACCGTTTCAGTGTGCCATCTTTTAATGCTAGTGGCGGAAATAACTACCCCAATATCACCACTCATCCAGGCTATTCCAATACCGGTTATGTGGATGCGGATGCCTTAAAGAATTTTATTGAAGAAAACACTCCCCTAGATATAAAACGCTATCAACCCAGCGACCATATCACTTACCAATAACCGATTAATAAACTTTATTTTAAATATCTCAAGAATCAATGCAGGTACCTTGATGAAATACACACGTCTTGTTCTAGCCATTATGGCCACCACTGTTTTTATTTCGAACCAATCCCATGGTTTAAATATTTACGAAGATCAGTATGGTCACAAAATTGATCTTTACGGTGAAATTGGCAACGGCGGTCACTTTAACGCCGATAATAAATATGGAGAGTTTAATAGTGATGAAGAATTTATTGATGATAGTTTTGCCTCACTGGGCATTAAAGGCACCTACGATAAAATTTATTACAAATTGGAAATGGATTACTTAAGGGAAAATTGGCAGGGAGGGTCTGGAGACATGGTGTTAGAGATAGATAAAGGCTATTTCGGTTACCTTTTTACATCCAATCATGCGTTAGAAATGGGCCTGACTGACACAGCTTTTGACGACTATGACAGTTATGGTGATTTCACGTTTGATACCACAGTGGAAACAGGCGAAGCCAGCGATCAGGGTAGCACCATAAAATATGAAGGGCAGTGGGGATACTTAAAGTTTGGTTCGTCATTCAGTTTCAAAGGGAAGTCTGAGTCAGGTTCCGAACTGGGGAATGTTAGTAACGGTTATCTGGGTTTATTTACCGATGCTTTATCTATTGTCGCGGGGTTGGAAACACTTCAGGGTTCTCAAGGCGTCTCTAAGCAAGGCAAGAAAAACTTAGCTGGTTTGGGGCTTCGTTTAAATATGGGGAATTCATTTTCAATTGGCTTAAATGGATTTTACGAAGAAGAATATCTTGCACGGTCTCGCACGCCTATTAGTAAAGCGTCAAATAATGATGAGTTTACTTATATTTATAACCAGTATGAAAAATTGGAAAATAAAGGCTGGTTAGTTTCGTCGAAATATATATTCAGCGAAAAATGGGAGTTGGTCATGTCTCATAATTATGAGGAATACGGCCAGTGGGATGAATTTAATACTCAATTTGGTGATTTAACTAAATATACCTGGGGAAAAGAGAGAGTATGGCAAACACTGGGCATTAACTTCAAACCCTATCCATCCGTCATCATAGCAGCCGAAGGCAGTGTGGGTGAAGCGGATCAAAGCCTTTATGCCTACACTCGAATTTATTTTTAAACGTTATTTAAATTGTCACGATTAAATTTTATCGACTCTTTCTAGTGGATCATGATTATGAAAAAAATACACAAGCTTTCGCTGCTTTCTTCCTTAATAAGTCTGGTCTTTAGTCAGACCGTTATGGCGTCAGCCACCAGTGTCTGTACCGATGCCCCTGACATTACCTTTAAAACCGTTAATGAAATTCAAGGTACTTCGACTATTTCACCTTTACTGTCTGCGGGCGTATACGAAACCGAACAAGAGTATCGGGTGACCGGTGTGGTCAGTGCCATTATTAATAATGCCATTCTTCTTTATAACCATGATGCAATAGAGGCCACTTCAGATGGACTTTATGTTTACCTTGGCAATACAAGTTACCCAAGTGTAGGTGATACAGTTTGTGTGAAAGGTGTGGTTAAAGAATATTTTGGTTTAACTCAGGTCTCGGCCACCAATCAAGAATGGGAATTGATCGATAGTACCACCAGCGCACCTGTTGCGATTGACTTAAAAGTTAGTGCGCAGGACAGTTCTTTTTCAGCCACACTTGAGCGCCATGAAGGCATGCTAGTGAATCTGCCCACGGATATGGATGATGCAAAAACGGGCTACCAGGATATGCGTATCGCCCGAACCTTTGGTTATGATTATGATGCGGGCCGTAACAATATGGTACTCAGTTATTCTCGTATTAACCTGCACCCTAACCAAGTTGCAGCACCAGGCAGCGAAGCGGCACTTTTGCAGCATAATCAAAATAAAGATTATCGTTTATTCATAGAAAGCGATGATCGTGCATCGAATGGTGAAATCCCTTACTACCCTAATTTTCAAAGTGATCCAAGAAATAACTACGTACGTGTTAATGACAGTGTTGTTGGTCTGAAAGGTGTAGTTCTTTATGCCTACGATGAATACCGATTATACGTGCCTGATAATAATAGTTTTAATATTGATAAAAGTAATATTATCCATAATAGCCCACGTACTTCTACCCCAGCCATTTCAAGTTTGGTTAACTATGATGAGTTTTCCATTAAAGTGGCCACCCAAAATGTTCTGAATTTTTTCAATTCACCTTTTGGTGGTGAACAAAATCATAATGGCGACAATCGAGGCGCTGATTCTGGCTCCGAATTTATTCGTCAGACCGATAAGTTAGTGAATACCCTTTATGCCATGGATGCTGATGTCATTGGATTACTAGAAGTAGAAAACAACGGCTTTGGTACCTTTGGTGCGATTAAAAAAATTCAAGATTCACTAAACGCAGAGTATTACAAAGATGAAGCAGATGACCGTGGTGATCCTAAGCATATAGAAAACCAGTATGCGTTTGTGGCTGTGGATAGTAATGGCGATATGGTGATTGATTATCAAGATAACATCGGCAGTGATGTGGTCACTACCGGCATATTGTATCGCCCTAGCAAGCTGACGATTGAATCCGTTAATGTCATTCCTATGCCAGAACAGCACGCCCCGATTATTGTCGATGCAATGGGTGCCGCTATTTTGGATGATAAAGACGAATTACGTGAAAGTGGTGAAAATTATCAACGGGATTCGCTAATGGCCACCTTCATTGTTCACAATACCGGCAAACGTCTAACTGTGGTGGCTAATCACTTAAAGTCGAAAGGTTCCACTTGTTGGGAAGATTGGAAGGGCTGGGAAACTTGGCAGGACTTTGATCCAGTAAATGATGATGTTCAAGATCCAGACTTTCAGGGTAACTGTGAAAATTTCAGGGTAGCCGCCGCAGTACAGCTAGGTGAAGAAATGGAAAAAGTAGGTGGCGATCGTATTCTTTTGGGTGATATGAATGCTTATACCTTTGAAGACCCAATTTTAGTGCTGACTTCTAACCCCAGTAATAAAACCATAGTTGCCGCTCGCGATACTTTCATAGGCGATGCCAAACAGTTTGGACCAGAAGGCCAGATTATCAGCAAAACTTATGGCTACCTCAGTGCTGCGGCACTAAAAGATGAAGAAAAAGGTCAATTAAGTTGGAGCTTCTCATTTAATGATGAAGTGGGTTCTTTAGATCACATGCTCATCAGTCCTTCTCTAGAAGAGCGCTTGGTAGATGCCGTTGAGTGGCATATTAACGCAGCCGAATCCACCTTGTTTGACTATAACGAAGAATTCAAAGGATCTAACAATAACTTCTACCAAGTAAGCCCATACCGTTCTTCCGATCATGACTCTGCTGTGATGACATTGAGTTACCAATACGGTGAAACAGATGGAGAACCTGTAAAAATTGTATCAAGTGAAAGCCGTTTAGTAGTGCCTTATATTTTACCGGCGTCATTAAACCCACAAATTAATGATGTGGCTGAATTAGTGATTCATAACCTTGAGCAAGAAGCTTTTACTGTGGCCATTCCTAAAGTGGCGTTACAACAGGCAGGGGCACAAACCGTTTTATTTCCAGTGAGTAATTTAGACGAAGGTCAGTACCGCATTGAAATGCACTTGAAAAAAGGTCCTGCTTTAGAAAATGAAATTAATGACGAACAGGTTGAAGGCAGTTTGATTACCCATTCAAGTAAAACAATGATGATCGAAGTGACTAATAAGTCAGGCTTACAAGCAAAAGCAGTGATTCCTCCTTACGATAATACTGGGGGTGGTGGTCCCTTGGGCTTTAGCTTATTGATAAGTGCTCTTGGATTAATGGCTAGGCGAAAGAAATTTTTAAAACAAAACTAAGCTACTCCTAACAATACAACGCAGTGCCTTAGTTTCATAGGAAGCTCATTTATGGTGCTGCGATTATGCAAAGTAAAAATATGATTACCCGAGGTGTTCATGAAACAAATTAAGCTAAAAATCGGCCGTTTATTTTTTGCATTGACATCCGTGGTGAGTTTATCGGTAGAAGCAGAGGTAATCATATCCGAGTACGTTGAAGGCACTGGGAATAATAAGGCTATAGAAATATCAAACATGGGTGATGCCAATGTTAATTTGGACGGTTATCAACTTATAAAATTTAGTAATGGATCGAGCAATCAAACCGTCTATAACTATAGCGGTAACCTAGCAGCCGGTGCTAGCTTGGTTTTGTATAACAGCCAATCTATACAGCCCTTTAAGATTGCTCGTCATGCCATCTCTGAAATTTATATTGTGAAGCATAATGGAAATGATCAATTCACATTAAATAAAAACGGAATAGTGGTGGATTCCATAGGCCAATATTTGAACCTAGGTTATTTCTTGAAGGACGTCACTTTAAGGCGTAATACGAATATCACCATTGGGGATACAAATTTTACCGATGAGTGGACAAGTGGTGAATGGACTTCGGTAGGTAAAGATGTAGCCAATGGTTTGGGTTGCCCAGGTATTAATCGCTGCGCAGTGCAGGGGCTTGAATCTGAGGCGCTGGTCTCATCTAGTGATGCAGCCGTTAAGACCTTTAAATATTCTAGCTTAAGTAATTAGTGTTCGTAAAAAATTAAATTTCAGCGCCGCTAAATGAATGATATTGGTGCTGTGAATATTCAGAATTAAAATGCGATACCCAGGAGGTATTCATGAAACAAACATGGTTAAGAGTCGGAAAAGTATTTCCCTTGTTGGCAATATTGTCCAGCGCTTCAGCGAACGCAGATGTCATCATAACGGAATACATTGAGGGGGGGGGTAATAATAAAGCGATCGAGATTTCAAACCTGGGGAACGCCAGTGTGGATTTGGCGGGATATCAACTGATTAAATTTGGCAATGGTACCGACAGCCAAGCCAGCTATGACTATAGCGGTAATTTAGCAGCAGGGGCCAGTTTGGTTATTTATAACAGCAGTGCTCTAGACCCATTTAAAACAGCGGCCGGCGCCATTGCTGAGACTTCGATTGTTCAACACAATGGTAATGATCAATTTACCTTGAATAAAGATGGCGCTGTGGTGGATTCCATAGGCCAATACTTAAATACGGCTAATTTTGCCAAAGATGTCACCCTAAGACGCAATAACAATATCACTGAAGGGGATGCTGACTTTACCGATGCCTGGACAAACGCTGATTGGTTTTCGGCCGGTAAAGACGTTGCTGATGGTTTGGGTTGCTCAGGTGTCGATGCTTGCGGTGCCGTGCCTGTTGATCCAGAAGAGCCTGAGGTTCCGGTAATACCCACAGGCTCGCGGGTCATCATTTCTGAAATAGTTAATGGCACGAATGCTAATAAAGTCATTGAAATATCTAATATTGGCGATGCCGATATTGATCTAGCCGAAAACCAATTCAAACTGCATTTATATCGTGACGCGGCTACCTGGCCCAGTGAACAAGTTTATCTGCAAGGCAATTTAGTGGCCGGTTCAAGCTTGGTGGTTTATAACTCAGCCGCCACCGATAACTTTAAGAAAGACGCCCCGCAAGGTTTAGACGCTGCCGATGTGGCCAGTTTTGATGGTAATGATGCCATTGTTTTGTTATCAGGCAGTGGTGAAACAGTAGTGGATAGTTTTGGACAAATTGGCGCCAACCAGATTTGGTTAACAGCCGATTTCAGTTCGGCAACTGCCACATTGCGCCGAAAAAATTCGATCGTGTCGGGGGATAGCAATGCCACAAATGATTTTTCCAGTGAGCTTGCTGATTGGCATTATGAGTTGCAAGACACCTTTGATGGTTTAGGTTGCCATGGTGAATCGGCTTGCACTGGCGCAGAAAGCATGCCTACAGCCGGCACAGCTTTAATTAGCACTGCCTGTTTTAATTGCCCTGATCTTGGCAAGGTGGCTGATATGTCTACTTATATTCACGACAGCTATTACGCCACTGCCCTTGCAGCGGGCTTGAACGATAAAACCGCTTTTAGGGCTGCCCTGACTCAGGATATCTCCGCGAATTATACTCAGTTAAGTTACGGTGAAGTATGGACGGCCTTAACCCATACCGATGAAGACCCAGAAGATTCTGACAACGTCATTTTACTTTATTCGGGGCGCTCGATATTTAAAGACCAAAATGCCTCGGGGGATCATAGCTCTAATTTAGATTATTGGAACCGTGAACATGTGTGGGCTAAAAGCCATGGTTTTCCCAGTAGTTCACAAAAAGGTTATACGGACATTCATCACCTACGTCCGGCAGATGTCTCGATAAACAGTTTACGCAGCAACTTGGATTTTGCTAATGGCGGAAGTGCCATTGAAGAAGCACCTGAGAACTCACTAAACCCCGACATATCTTGGGAGCCAAGAGATGAAGTAAAGGGCGATGTTGCCCGTATGGTCTTGTATATGGATGTACGGTATGAAATGAACGAAGCCGCCATGCCCGATCTTGTGCTAGTTGATCAGATAGGTGTTGATGCATTTGAAAACGAAGGGGACCCAGTGGCTAATCTGGGTAAACTTTGTGATCTATTAACTTGGCACGCGGCCGACCCTGTAAACACATTTGAGCAAGCTCGAAATAACGCTATTTATGAATATCAAGGCAATCGTAATCCATTTATAGATCATCCAGAGTGGGTGGCCACCGCCTTTGAAAATGCCTGTGTCACCGAAGTAAATCCAATCGGTTTTGCTGTGAAAAATAATGTAGCGTTATCGACTTTAGTCACCAGTGAAGTACAAACCTTAACCGGTATTGCTAGCCCATTAACGATGAGCATAGTTGGTGGTGAATACTCAATTGGTTGTACAGGTGCTTTTACCAGTGTTGCCACTACGGTTAATAATGACGATACCCTTTGTTTACAACACACTTCTTCAGACAGTTATTCATCGACGGTTAATACGGCAGTCACCATAGGTGAAGCCGTCTTTAATTTTTCTTCATTAACCATAGAAGATCCCAGTCCAGTAATTGAAGAACCTCCTGTGATTGACATACCAGAAGAACCTGTGGATGAAGTGCCAGCGAACGAACACCCAAGCAACCAAACACCAGGATCATTCTCTATGTCGCCTATTCATAATGCCGACCTGTCTTCGACTATGGTGTCGGGCATCGTCATCGTGGCGGGTATTCAGCAGGCTGTTGCAGTTAATGTTAGTGAAGGCAGTGAATATTCAATCGGCTGTAATAATACTTTCACCTTTGCTGAAGGTTCAGTTTCCAATGGCGACTTTATTTGTGTGAGACATATTTCTTCTAGTGAATATGCAACACAAACAACAACGACTTTGAACATAAATGGTGTGAAGAGCGATTTCATTTCTACCACCAAAAGTGAAACGCATGATTCAGAGCAATTAGCCAGCGAAAATAGTGACGATGATGACGAACTCAGTGGATTGGGTGGTTTGGGGTATTTGTTATTGCTCTTGCCTGGTGTGCTGATACTGCGTACCCGTAAGAAACCCGCACTAATAGAATAATCTAAAGTTCTTTTGAAAAGCCAGTGCGTTTATGTTCTGGCTTTATCGATTTTAAGTCTATTTTTCAATGTTGAGACATAGAAACTATTGAAGCGGTTAAGGATGATTCTCAGTAGCGTAAGTTTAAATATTGATTAGCCGTGATGGTTAATCAAGTAAAGTTAAGAGTTAATATGAAATCAATAAGTTATAGTTTTTGTCAGGAACGTGCGAGCGTTATATTAAGCGTTTGTAATCGATTAGCCTCTATGTTTGAAACGAAATTAAACCAACTGTATTCCATGATTAAATGTCATCTACGCTTATCATCGTTGCTATTGTGCGTATTTATTTCGCTAATGCCTGTGGCAAGTTTACAAGCCAAAACTTTTATAATAGGGGTGGAAAATGTAAACCTTTATCCGTTCTATGATTTTAATAAAGTTAAACCAAGAGGATACCTTGTTGAACTCATTCAAAAATTTGCCGAGCATGAAGGCTTTGATATCGAGTTTAGGGTTATGCCACCCAAAGAACTTTGGATAGCTTACTTAAATAGTGATGTGGATTTTAGAATGCCAGATAACATTACCTGGAAACGGTCTAGAAAAATGGATTACAACCTGACTTATAGCGCGCCTTTAGTCTATTTTAATTCTGGAGTAATTAGTCTTTCAGAAAACAAAAATAGACCTATATCAAAACTAGGGACCATAAAAGGATTTACTGCTTGGAGTTATAAAGACCAGGTTGACTCCGGACTGGTAACGTTAGTAGAAGAAACCGGTACAGAGAATATGATTCGCGGGCTTTTTAGCGGCAGAACAGATGGCGTATATTACAATGTAGAAGCCTTTATTCAGCAAGTTCAAGACTCTGGATATGAAAAAGAACGTGTGATATTTCGCAGAGAATTACTCAAGTCACATTCCCTATATATGCTTTCTTCAATTAACTATGGGGATAAGGTCTATGCATTTAATCAGTTTTTACGTGATAACAGAGATTGGGTTCGTGAACGTAAAAGGTTTTATGGCATAGATGCGTATTAATTTAATTCGAATAATTAGTAATTTTTTAGGTTGATATAACGATGACTAATTTCACTATGGGTTGTATTTATATATGAATAATACATCTATAAAAACCATAATAACCGCCACTTTACTAACTTTTGTTATTTTAGTCGCATTATTGGTGGGGACAATAAGCCAGTGGACCGCTAAAAACATCATTGAATCTCGCGTTGTTCATAATGAATTACCCAATATGATAGGGCTGATCTCTGAAAAAATAGATAAAGAGATTTTAGTTATGTTAAGCATTGCCACGCAACTGGCTACCGATGCTCATATTCTAGACTGGGTGGTAGATGGAAGAGGTGAACCTCAGGAAAAAATATTAGTGGATAAACTTAATGCCATAGGCCAACTAAATGGATTAACCTCGGTTTCTTTTGTTGACCGAAAAAGCGCTGAATTTTGGAACCAAGATGGCTTTTTAAGGGTATTAAATAATGATTCGAAAGACGCTTGGTTTTTTAACTACCTTGATAGTGGTGAAAAAAATATGGTGAGTGTTTATACCGATCAAGATACCGGTGAAACCGACTTGTTCGTTAATTCTCAACAAGTTAACGGTCGAGGGCTTGCCGGTGTGGCCAAATCTTTTGAAAGTGTGGTGATTTTATTAAAGGATTTTAAAATAGAAGACAGTGGGGTGGTCTATCTTGTTGATGAGCAAGGCGAAGTTAAAATTCACCCCAATAGATCCTCCCGTAGCGATATAGATTTAGAAACTATGTTTGGTCGATATACCAGTGAAGATTTGTTGAGAAAGAAGGGTGTTAATACCACCACGGCTAAGTATAACGGTAACGAGATACTGCTGGCTTCACGTTATATTGAAAGTATGGGCTGGTATGTGGTGATGCAAGTGCCTCACGCTGAAATATTTTCATCTTTAAATCAGGCTGCCATTGAAATATTTCTTTGGGCACTGTTGGTTGTGCTGGTAGCGGGATTGGCAGCCCATTACATGGCCGTCAAAGTGGCGTCACCCATTAATAACACAGCTCAGTTATTTCAAAAAATGGGCCAGCAAGATGCCGATTTATCTTATCGATTACCTGAAACGGGTCAAAAAGAATTGGTAGAGGTAGCCAGTGGATATAACGCCTTCATGATTAAGCTAGAAAACGTGTTTGATCAGATTGCCGTATCTGGGCGACAAATTAGAGAAGTGTCTGAATTATTAAAAAGCACCGCGCAAACCACTATGGACAGTACTTTACGTAATGATGATAGCACTGGCCAAATATCCGTTACGTTAAGTGAGGTCAGTACTGCGGTTTCTGAAGTGGCTAACAATGCCAGTGAGGCCGCTAGGATTGCAGAAGTGATCGATGAGAATGGTAGTGTCATTAGTCAAGTGATTGCAGAAAGCAAAATAGACATTGATGGGTTAGCCAATAAAATACAGGACGTTTCTGAGGTTATTCATTCCATGAGTAACAATACAGATACCATAGCGATCGTTTTGGCGGTGATACATTCCATATCAGATCAGACCAATCTTTTAGCATTAAATGCCGCCATAGAAGCGGCTCGGGCACAAGAGCACGGCAGAGGTTTTGCCGTGGTGGCCGAAGAAGTGAGAAACCTAGCCAATAAAACCGCCGCCTCAACACTGGAAGTGCAAGCTATTTTGGATATTCTGAAATCCACATCGGTGTCTGCCAATTCGGAAATAGAATTAATTATAAAGCAGTCTGAAATTACCAGTAAAACATTCGCTAAAGCGGAAGAGATGCTGGCAAAAAATAAACAGTATTTCACGTCTATTTCCGACGCTAACCATATGGTAGCGGCTGCCACTGAAGAGCAATCCGTGAGTGTGGAAGATATTAGTCAGCGAATGAATGAAATTAAAAATAATTCCCGTAGTAATATGCAGGATATTACTAAAATCGCCGATGAAGTGGTGGGGCTGAATCAAGTGGCCGAGAATTTAGATGATCTAATGGGGCAATTTGGGAAACAGTAAATTCAGGCAAGATATAGTCGCTAGCACTTTAGTTTGCTGTCGCTGCTTCAATTTAACAATTACTTATTAAAGAATTTACAAAATCGATATTCTGAGAAAAGTAAATTTGCATTAAAATGAAGTAGCGAACTGGCTGTGTGGGCTAACGGAATCAATAATGATGGCCACTGCAAAATTGAATAGGCGTAACCCCAAACCAGGTTTTAAAGGCCCGGTGAAAAGCACTGCTTTCAGAATATCCTAGCTGCAGGGCCACCTCATTCACCGAGCGTTTTTCGCGCAGCAAACATTTCACTGCAAACTCTTTTAATACTTCTTCTTTTATTTGGCGAAAGCTGGTGCCTTGCGCGGTTAGATTTCTTTGTAAGGTACGTGGCTGCATACCGAGTTTATCCAAGGCCCCTTCAATAGTGGCCTGAGAAAAATGCTGTTCTATAACCCAGTCTTTTACAATGTCAATTAACGCCAGGCCTGCGCGTTTATTACGTAATAACTCTTCTGCGTAGCCTTTATTTAATTGGTAAAGGTGTTCGTCACAGCCCTGTATGGATAAATCCAATGTGTCTAAATCAAAGTGCAGAGCGAGGTTACCCGTGGTCACTTGCACCTCAGTACACAGCCCTTGTTGATTTAAGGCTTGGGCAATGAGTTTAGGGTTAAGAGTGGGTGGCACCATTAAACGTTTGGCTTGTACCTGCTGATTGGAAATGGCGGCGACAATCCCGAGTGTGCCGGTCACGACCGCCAATACCTGATGGGGATTGACGGGCACCATATTGTAACTGGGCTGGTACTCCCAATTTAGGCATGCCTGATCTGCTACGGTAATTTCACTGCCGTGGTAGGCGCCACTTTCACTCACTAGGGTTTGAAAGGCACCAATGTTATTTAACGCCACCCTCGCTGTGGGGCTGTGCCAAATGACAGGGGCCAGTACTCCGACGGCACGGTAATCTAGGCTGGAGCCCGCTTTCAATCCCAATAAAGGGTCATTGGCGAGTTTGTCGGCACGGTGCCACATTTTTCGAGCAGAGCCCACATCTAGCCGGTGGCCACTGATAAACCTTTGGTTTTCAAAGCCCACTAGGTCTTTAATAATGGTGTCGGCATCCAACCCTAAATTGGAGAAGGCACGCATGAGCGCGTTGATCCATTCACCTTCTATATAGCTGCGCTTCATGGTGGTCACTTAGAGGGTTCACCTAATTAAATGGGAAGTAACGGTCGTATGGTGTTTTAACTGGCTGCGCACTCTGACAATGGCTGCAACAGTAGCGCGTTGCTCCATTCACCTTCAATATAGCTGCGCTTCATGGTGCTCATGTACAGATCACGACTTAATTAATAAAATAAAAGTGTCGTATAGTGTCAATTTTCAGCGCATCCTGTCAATGACCTCAGTTAAAAGAGGGTAGATACTGAACCTATAACAATAAAAGCAATAGATGTATGGGAGATGTTAGATGGGTGAATACAATATCAATGGCTTGGCCATTCCGTTGTTTTTAGTGTTTATGGTGCTGGAATATGTGTGGCTTAAATTGCAGGGTAAAAACCTACACCGCTATAACGATACAGTGACCAGTCTTTCCATGGGACTGTGTTTACTCATATCCGATGCCTTATTAAAAGCTTACACCTTTGCGGTGTTTATTTATCTTTGGGAGCATTACAGATTATTTGATTTTGGTGTCCAGCAAGTGGCCACTTGGGTTATTTTCTTTTTCGCAGTGGATCTGTGTTATTACGCTTTTCACCGCTGTGCTCATGAAATTAATATTTTATGGGGGGCTCATGTGGGGCATCATCAAAGTGAGGAGTACAACCTAACCACCGCCTTAAGACAAAGCGCCTTTCAGTATGCATTTTCATGGGTATTTTACTTACCGTTAGCCCTATTAGGCTGCCCGCCAGTCGTATTCTTAGGCTTGTTCGCATTATTGAAAATGTACCAATTTTGGTTGCACACGCAAGGGATTACTCGTATACCTTTGATTGAAGGTATCCTTTCAACCCCATCTAGTCACCGCGTGCATCATGCTAAAAACCCAATTTACATTGACCGAAATTACGGCGGTACTTTGGTGGTATGGGATCGCATGTTCGGCACTTGGCAAGCAGAATTGGCTACTGAATCTTGCCATTACGGCACCACTGAACCGTTAAATACCTTAAACCCCATTAAAGCGAATCTACAGCACTGGAGCCTTTTGGCACGGGATGCTTTTCATACCAAGTTATGGCGAGACAAATTTGGTTTATGGTTTAAGAATACGGGTTGGCGCCCGGCCGATTGCACTTATAACCAAACACAAAAATCATGGATGCAAAAAGACGGTTGCGAAAATAGAGCGAAATTTAACCCTCAGGCCTCTCAATTAAGTAAAGCGTATGTGGCGCTTTCATTTATAATCATTGTGTTAGTGGCGGTGATGTTTATATTTTTGGCTCCCACATTAAATGCTATGACGCTGGCTTTGGGCACAACATTATTAGTGTATAGCTTGGTGGTGGTGAATGACTTATTGGAAGGTAATAAACGCTTGGCGTGGTTTGAAATTTTTCGCATACCGTTAATATTGTGGTTTGCTAGTACCTTATGGTTTACCACCTCCACCACTCGAAATGTGCACAGCTTAGTCATGGAGAAGCCCCCTCAACAGGTTTTAAATTATGCCAGTACGCCTGCCTTATGGCCCGAATGGCATCCGCAGTCTTCTAAAATTTATGCTATTAATGCAAAACCCTTAATAAAAGGCGATAAGTTTGAAGAAGATATTATGACTGAATTGGGTAAGAACCATTTGCTATGGAATGTGACTGAACGTGGAGAGAATAATTGGATAGCAAAAGCCATTAATCAAAATAACGGCTCGCTTATTTCTATTGAGTATCAAGTGAAAGGCATTGAAAATAATACAAAAACGCAATTCACGCGCATACTGGATTATACTTTGCCCAACTTTTTGTACGTGGTCATTAATGCCTTGTATTTAAAGCCCAAGGTTGAAATTAAATCTCAACAAGGGGTAGCACGTTTAAAAAAAGCGGTGGACGAGTTAAGCTGAGTTAGCCTGTAGACATGGCAATCATAGAAAAAGCCCAATCAAACCTAAACTTGATTGGGCTTTTTTATTACTGAGTTTTCTGATTTTTTAAGTTGGCTATTTGTTTTTCTTGTTAACCCATTTTTTCCTAGCTTGTAATATTAAATAATGTAAATCTAGGTTACTCCATTTCAATTTTGGGTAACATAAACGCAGTAACCCTCGCTGGAAACTGTTGCGTCGATCATGAAAGCTGGGGGTTAAATTCATACTGGCAAGACGCGCCAGATAGCACGCAACGATTTCGCTTTCTTTATGCTCCTCATCCGTTTTCTGAAGGCTCATCATTAAACTCTTCTGTTCCTGGCTAAGGCTTTCATAAATTTGCTTGATGGTTTTCTTGCTTTTTTTATTTAGGCAGTGAGGCACGGCAAGTAAGCCGACTACAGCCAGATAAAATTGGTCATAAGCTTGTTGGTCATTATGAATGCCATTGGCCAGCAGTATCGCTTTACCGTGGTGAATTTGTACACTTTCTTGCTGGCTGCCATCAGCAACGGCCTGTGCTGCTACATTAACCGAAGTATTAAAGGCGTGCTCAAGCGGAGCAATGGCACGCTTAATGGCTTCTACTCTATGGGCACTGGCCATGGAATCATTATGTGGTTGATTTGCGGCTGGCAGTTGATGCTGTTGGATAAAGGCCTTTTTAATGGTGTCGATACTGATAATTTCAGTGGGCGTGGGGCTGGTAAGAGGTTCTGGCATTACTTGGGTCATGGGCGCGCCTACTGGGTGGAGTAATAAGCCACATTTTGCACATCTGTACTAGGAGCTCAAACCTTTGTGTGGTTTCTGTGACTGCCTTCAAAGCCTGAGTGTGAATGCTTCCCCATTCAGCCTTTAATTCTCCTGTTTAGGGTAAGGGCTATAGTCTGCCTTTTGGGCCTGATATTGTGATTAGCTTTCAGGACGCCATTGAAAAAATGAAGGTGTTGTGAAAACTCGATACTGTAAAATCGAAATCATGCCAGTTCATTCCCTTCATGGGAAATTCAGCCCCATTGAGGGGCTAGTACGTCGCACCTTGAAAGCAATAAAGGATCACGGAATATTTACCAGTTTAGGCAGCATCCCAGTCATCAAATCAGGCTTAAATAAAATTCGACCACTGATCGAGCAACCTAGCATTTCAAGCCAATGGACCAATTCATGATTACAGTTATGAAACAGCCAATAGGGCACTGGGTATTTTACAAAGTACACATCCTCATGGGCATTGTATACTTGGCTAGTGATTGCATGTTGGTAGGCTTGATCAAGCGTGTGTTTAAGGTGGGTTACTTTGCGTGTTGGGGCAGAAAAGGGCACGATCATTTGGCAATTTTTAAATTGTGTACACAAGTGTTGGCCAGGTTGCCATTCTATTGTTTTCTTACCCAAAGCCCCTTGTGTTAAAAAAGTCATGCTTTTAATGGCGGTTGATATGTCTCTATTATTCAGAGCAAATAATTGCCAGTCCCCGTAGGTATATTCAGTTAGTAATCCGTCTTGGTAAAAGCCTAAGGAGTGATGGCTCCAGGTGGAATACTGAAATAGATAAATATCACGCATGTCAGAGGTTAATTTGGGGAGCCGTAATTGACTGTGCTGCCAAAGCATACTTGCCTCCATTTATCAGGGAGATTGTTTTAGGGCTTTTTGCTTTAACCTTTCTAAATTAGATTGTTAGAGATACATAAAGTAGCAAGAGCGCCTAGTGTCTTTTAACAGTATAGCTCACAGACCGTTTTATAAGTGTACTCATGGTTATTGTAAATGGTAGGGCGCTCATTCATTCGCAAATTTAATACTTATGACGGGATTGGGTAATAGCGCTTAATTTCCCACATGAAAATTCCTAGTTATTTTATAATGAATACACTGTCTAGAACCAAACGACTTGTTTAAAACTATTTGGCATTTAAAATACCGCTTGGATAACAGTGGTTGTTGTCAATCAATATTTTAGTATTTGGTAATTTTACTGGATATATTCACGGGGCTTATTTCAACTCATGGCGTTTGTTAGGTGGCACAAAGAGGGAGTTGATAAATTGATGGTGTCACTTCATAAAAAATAGAGCGAGCGATGTTAGTTTTTGAAGGCCGCAGTTAGTTTTCCTGCCATATAATGAAATGATCTATTGTCTACTAGTTACTAAGATCCGCAATAAATATAACAATTGTTATATTTATTGCGGATCTTAGAGGCTGAAAATATAATTTATTTAGTGCCATAAGATTTAAATTAGCTATTAATAATAAAAATAAATATTTAAAAACTAAAATAATTCATCGCTTAAAAATTGGATTTGTACAATCGTATGATTTTAGTTGTCATTAATAGTCTAGATATGTCTTCTATAGTGATTCACTAACAATTAAATCGGTTAGTAAGTGTCCATAATTAGCCAATTGTTATCATAAGTACAAAAGCCCATGGAAAGTACTCGGTAATACATCTTAGTGGTGATTTTAATTTAGGGTCTTGTCAGTTATGTCTGCTCTAGGTAATCTATTTTGACATTAGGTCACCAATTAAAAAGATGCACAAATATAAGTGCGCAGATGGAATGACGAATTATGAATTATGATAAACCTACATTTTCTCTAGCAGATCTATATCAACACGTCGCTTTAAATCAATGGAACGGTAATATAATCACCCTGCAGGGTGACAAACTAAACTCGGCCTCCTGCCAGCAAGCATTAACACTACTATCCAGTGGCGAGATCCAATGGCAGCTTGGTGATCGTATTATTATTCGTGCCCATAACGACATTCAAACCATCGCGACTATGTTAGCTGCTTGGAAAATCGGTTTGGTGGTGGTGCCAGTTAAAGAAGATATGAATGATCAAGCCATTGAAACCATAGCCCAAGATTGCAATGCCAAAGGACTATGCCAGCAAGGCCAATTTATAGAGCGAATCAATTACAACCCAGAAAAACCAATATTTGAAATTACTCAAACCGAATGCGTAACAGGTTCAGACTTAGCTTTAATTATTTATACCTCCGGCAGTACCGGGTTACCAAAAGGGATTATGTTATCTCATCAAAATGTACTGACTTCACTTGCCTCTATTGCACAATATTTAAAACTCACCCCGCAAGATCGTATTATTTGTTTGTCGCCGCTTTCATTCGATTACGGCTTGTATCAAGTTTTATTTGCTTTGTATTGCAATTGCACCACGCTTTTGTATGAAAAAACATTTAACCCCATTCAAATAGTTAAAACTCTGGATTCAGAAAAAATTTCAGTACTGCCCTTTGTTCCGGCTATTGCCTCTGCGCTGGTGCGTGTTTTGCCCTTGTTAAAAACTCAGCTTCCAAATTTAAGAGCGGTAACCAATACCGGTGGGCATTTGTCCGAGTCGGTTATTCGTCAGTGGAAATTAGCTTGTACCGAATTGGATGTTTATTCCATGTATGGATTAACAGAGTGTAAGCGTGCCTTGTATTTAGAGCCGCACTTATGGGAAGAAAAAATGGGTTCTGTGGGTTTGCCCATTCCAGGCCTAGATGCCCGTGTATTCTTGCCCACTGAGCAAGGTTACAAAGAAGCTCAGCCACATGAGGTGGGAGAATTATATGTACGCGGTGCAGCCGTAATGCAGGGTTACTTTAATCCTAATGCCCAAGGTGGCGCAAAAACCATATCAGGGGGTTACCGTGATGATAACTGGTTGGCCACAGGGGATTTATTCAGTCGCGATGAAGAAGGCTTTTACTTTTTTAAGGGCCGCAGCAAAGAGCTGATTAAACAAGCGGGGTTTTGTTTATACCCAAAAGACATTGAAAATATTATCGAATCTTGTCCATTGGTTCATCTGAATGCAATAGTCGGCTCGCAAGATAGGTCTGGGTTGGAAATCGCGCTTGCTGTGATTGAATTAAATGATAATACCAAAGCCAATCAAGAGGCTTGTGAAGCATGGTTGAAAGCGAATATAGACCAAGATTATAGGCCAAGAGAATACCGGTTTGTGGAGGCTATATCGCTTACGCCAAATCGCAAGGTGGATAAAAAAAGATTGGCCAGCGAATTAGGTTAAAGCAACTTCGATATTTAATAACAATAATAAATTTGCTCATTGCATCTGGTGAACTATCGTGTCGGAAACTACTGAAAAACTCGTAGCGTGTCTTACCCAAGACCGTAAAAAGTATACCACTCCCTGTTTTGTGTATTCGGTTTCTCAGTTTGAGAGAAACTATCGCGACCTTAAGAAAGCGTTAGGTACGCCGCTTATATACTCAATGAAATCTAACAGCTGTCTTGACCTCATCGTTCGCTGTGGGCATGTCTTTGAAGATGGTATCGAGATCGCCTCCATTGGTGAGCTAAATTCCCTAGCCAGTGGAGATGGCCCGAGATTTATCAATAACCCGTCAGCTGATAAAAACTTCATTCGTGCGGCCATTGCCAGTAAATGCACGGTGGTCATAGACAACTTAGCACAGCTGGATTTAGTGGCCGAGTTTGTAGGTAAGCGCCCCATACGGCCTATTATGTTAAGGCTAAATCATGATGTCTTGTCGGAATTTTCGCCTCAGTCGGCCCGTATTAAGGCCAACCATTTTGGTATGGATTGGCAGGATGCGAAAAAGGCGTTGGAAGTGTGTCAAGCATCAGATATTCAAGTGGCTGGCTTTCATGTGTTTAAAGGCTCGCAAAGTTTTCCTACCTGCGCCATGGACACGCTAGCCGCCAGTAAACAAATTATTGCAGCATTCGAACAATTATTGGCTTACCCCATCAGTAAGGTGAACCTAGGCGGCGGCTTCGATTCAAGCTGGCGCGAGTACGATTTTGATTTTGAACAATATCGTTCAGCGCTTAATGAGTTACCAGAACATATTCAGGTCATGCACGAAAGTGGACGGGGCATTGCGGCTTCTGCTGGGTATTATTTAACACAAGTACGTTATGTGAAATCAGTGAACGAACAGCACTATGCAATATGTGATGGTGGCATGGCTCAAAACTTTTTATTGGCCAAAACAGAAACGCCATTTCGTCGCTACGAAATTCCCACACTGATTTCTGCCTTAGGTGAAGAGAGTAAATCTGACGGTTCAGAAAACGCTCAAGATACGCCCTGTTTGTTGGTGGGTACGTCGTGTAATAAAGACGATGTATTTGGATCCGTAAAAGGCCAGCTGCCGCAACCGGGTGATTTAGCATTATTTAAAAACTGTGGCGCTTACCATGCAAGTTATACGGTTTCTCCATTTCTAACATTGCCACCTGCCCAAGCGTACCTAATGGAGTAAGTCATGAATATTGATTCTATAGTGGGTGGTTTCATCACCCAGCAGCTTTCAGAAATATTGCCAACACCAGCGTCATTGTCGTCATTGTTGTCTGTATCGTCGTTACGTTTGTTTGATGCCGGCATGATCATTGAAGATAACTTAAAACCGTTAGCGCCTGTAAAAGAAGCCCGTGTTAAACAGCCCCTCGAGCAGTTTGAGCAAACTTTTGTAATAGATGAAATCATTAGCAAAATTAAAGATGAAGGCTTAGCGCCACACTTTCATAACATGATTGGTTTATTTGGCTCCATCATGATGAGTTTAACGGCAACACCCTCTCAACTTAAACAAGTGGAAGATTGGGTGAGTAAGGGTATTTTTGGCCATTTTTTAATGACGGATAAAGGTGGGCCAAGCTTAGCAAATTGGCGAACACAAGTGTCAGAGCAAGAGGGTAAGTGGCAACTGGCGGTGGATAAAGTTCATGGCATAGAAGCCCATAACCTGGGCTTTGCTATGGTGGTGGCTCGTCAGGTAGGCAAGCCATTTCCTGTCACTATTATGTTACCACCAGAGCTGACTTCGCAATTGAATCAAAGGGCGGTAGGGGAAGCCTTTGTTGATGGCGCCTTGCAGCTTGGAAATTGTTCAGGCCGCATTGAAATTGACCCAAGCATGATGCTGAGTGGCGGTGGCCTAGGCAGCGTAAATCGATTTTTAACTCTGGTGAGACCGCGCTTTGTTAAATCACTGATGCATTTTTTATTGTGGTTAAAGAAACAAAAAGAGCTCACATTAGATCAGTCTGATTTTGAAAACATTGAATACATCATTGCCATTTGTAATGAGCAAATAGCCGCCACCGAATTCTCTATGCACAGTGTTAATCGGGTATTGGCTACTAAATTTGCCAGTAACGAATTACTCACCAACCTAGTGGTGAGCGGCAAGGTTTCAACGGTTGAGCGTCAGCGGGATCTACTGGCATTCAGTAAAATGGAAGGCAGTTCTTACCGCTGTTTCTTTGAAATTTACAGCAAAACAAAAGGCTTGAGATTATGAGTCTAGTGCTTAAGAGTGCAGCCTTTACCCCTATTGAATTTGCTGAATCAGAACAAACCCTGCATGTAGCAAATAGCTTTAAAGAGCTGGCCCCTGTTTTGGAACAACAAACCAAGCGGGTATTGGGGGATGTGGATCAAATTCAGATCGATCGGCACTTTTTGTGTTCAACCATGTTAGAACTTCCGTTCACGTCTGGAGCGGCATCACTTGAAGATGTAAATGGCAACAATAGTGATGCTTGTGCTTACTCTAGTTTTATTAATACCTACGAATGCGCGTCGTGGGGTTACAGTTTGCGCTATTACCTTAAACAGAACCCGCATTGCCGTTATCTTTTGGTGAGTATTTTGGATGCCAATGTGTTGCGCCTGAATTTTTGGAAGCAAAACGAAAATTGGGGGAAAAGCGGTTTTGGTTTGTGTACATTTTTATTAGAAGTGACTCAAGACGAGTTAGCTGATGAAACAGAAAATCCTATCAAGGCCAATTGTGCTGTGACTCATAATTCTACACCTGAGTTCGCAACCATTATTCGCCGCATGGTAACCGGCCGAGAAGACATTACACTTGCATTACCCTTTTTCCCCGAGAGTATTCGTCAGATTTTTACGCGTATGTTAGGCAGCTTTCAACAACTGCCAGACTTACATGATCGTTGGGGGCATTGTTTTGGAAGCGACCCTTGGTTAAGTATTATTAATCAGGGGGTCACACAAGGATTTCGTGAACCTACTAAAATACTGGCCTGCTCCATAGCATTAAACGGTTATTACTGTATGGCAGAAGTGGTGGCCAATGCTCAATCTCGATTTTATTTGGAGGCGCCAGAATGAGCCAGCCAATCATGTTATCGGCAAGAATGACCCAAAACCCTTATGCCAATACCCTGAAGTTGTGCCAAGCACGTACTCTGCCTTTGGAAGGGGAATCTGACTTTTCAGTCATGTCCTCCTTACCCGTTAGCAATGTGCCGGTATTCGTTAATCACACGGAACATTATCAATTAATGAGCGAATTGATCACTTGTTTATTGGCTCATATTAGTGATGTGACCTTGTTAATGCGCATGCAAATGCCCGCGGGTGGACGCATGCCAAAGGCTTTTCTCGATGAGAGAATCTTAATGGTTCAGGATGTATCCAGCGAAGAGAAAATATTAGAGAAAAGCTGTGTCGCCTTAGTGGTATTCGATGACAGAATCATTCGTTATCCATTAGAGCAAGGCAATAATGAATTGTGCATTCGTCTTTATCATCTTGATCAATCAGAAATTTTAATTGAGGATTTGTCTAACTTACTTGCACAAAGAGGCTTCACCGAAATTAGCTGTACATCACATAATGCATTAATCGGGAGTCTTTAATTTATGTTTATTAAAGCGCTCTGGACGCATCCTTGTGAAGACACTCAAACTGCGTTAGCTGCATTAGTAGATCACTTGGATCAATACACTCATCTACCAGAAAAGGTGTATGTGGTCTCAGCCGGCGAAGCCCATGTGTTACTGGATACTGAAGTGTTACAGGCGGTGGTTGAACTTGATGAACGTGGACATCATGTTCAATTTGTTGGCAGTGCTTGCACCAGTTTTCATGCGGCGGTATTGGCGTTTCAGGCAAGCGGTCAAACTGATGCATTAGTGGTTAATTTGGAATTGAATAAACAGTATCAACAAGCTTGTTTAGATTCATTGGGGGTGGGCACAGCAGAAGGCCAAGATGGTCTTAACGTTCGTACCGGCGTGGCGGTTACCTGGCTCACGGGTAATTATCATCAAGATGCCATGGCAAAAATTGTGGGCTGCGATATTTTATCCCAGGCTCTAAGTTTGAACGGCACCCATGAACTGGTTCGCCATATGCACGCCATGGTTAAAAAAGAAAATGCCCAGGTAGTGTCATTTGATATTCAGTCCCGTTGGGCTAAGGCTTTAATGAAAGCATGGCCCGCAGGTGAAATTGAGCATTGGCTACCCAGCATAGAGCGCGATGGTGATCACGTGCTGAGCCTTAAACCCTTGTTGGAAATACAAGATTATTTTTCACCTGACAGCGATCAAGCTCTTTTTCTCTTTACCTTAGGAGGCGGAGGCCGAGTGGGTAGTTTAGAGGTTGTGAATATCAACAGTGAACGGACGCTTTTACCACAAGCAGTTCAACACGAGCACTTAGCATTGCCCGATGCCTTTAATGATTTTAAGCAGGCTCATGATCATAAGTTAAATCTAGAAACGCCTTTTTTAAGTTGGGTTCGAGCCGCAATGACTTACCCAGAAAAGCAGTACCGAGGACGACATAATCAAATTTTTCACTGGTATATGGAATCCATGAGTTGGAAATCATTGTTAACCAGTTTAGGAGCCCATCATGGATAAAAGTACAGATAAAAATATATATAAAACCGATCTTCGCGACTTTGAATTTTTGATCTGGCAGCAGTTTCCACAAGCCAAAGAAATCTTCGAAAATTCAGCTTATGCGTCTTTTACCCAAGAAAATGTCAGTGACATATTACAGCGCGCCAAAAAATTTGCCCAAGAAGTATTGGGCCCTACTTATGCTCAGGCAGATCGAGAGAGTTGTCACTTGGAAAACGGTGAGGTGCAGTTACCGAAATCCTATAAACCCATGTGGAAGAAGTTTAAAGAAGAGTGGGGAGATATGGCCTCCATTGATGCAGATGGCAGTGAGTCAGCATTACCTCCGTTTGTTATGCAAATGATTCTAGAAATGTTTATGGGCGCCCATCCTAGCTTCATGACCTACGGTGGTTTTTGTCTGCCGTCTTCCACCTTGGTTAATAAATATGGCACAGAGCTGCAAAAATCCTTGTTCTCACAAAAACTCGCTCAATCACAGTGGGCATCTTGTTTGTGTCTTACCGAACCCCAAGCAGGCAGTGATGTATCACTGGTGAGCACTCGAGCCATTAAGCAGCAAGATGATACTTACTTGTTAACGGGTGAAAAATATTTAATCAGTGCCGGAATGCACGACCTTACCGATAACACCCTGTACTTTGTGATAGGGCGTGGTGAAAAGAGCGGCTCAGGTACATTTGGTCTTTCCTGTTTCATTGTTCCTAAATATTGGGTGAATGAGGATGGCAGCTTAGGTGAATTGAATAATGTGGAATGCATTGGCCTAGCGGACAAAATGGGTTTTCAGGGGTGTGCTAATGCGCACTTAACCTTTGGTAAAAATGGACCTTGTCGGGCTTACCTTTTGGGTAATCGTGAAAACGTGGGCTTGCTGCAATTTTTAACGCTTATGAATCAAGCTCGTATTAGTACTGGAGTGTATGCGTTAGGCATGGCTTCGTCTGCTTATCATAATGCTCTGCGATATGCTTCGCAGCGCCTACAAGGTAAGCGTTTTCATGAAAGCTTTAGTACCACTGCGCAACGGGTAAATATTATTGAGCATGCAGATGTGCAACGTATGCTGTTGGAAATGAAATCTAAAGTAGAGGGGTGTCGTGCCTTAATTGCTAAACTCACCCTGTCAGAAAGCTTGATTAAGGTTTACCAAACCCAAGAAAATAAAGCGCAAGAAATTACTCACCACCAAGGGCTAATGAACCTATTAACCCCTGTGGTTAAAGCTTATGTAAGTGATCAAGCGTGGCGTATTTGTGAATTAGCCATGCAAACTTGTGGTGGGCAAGGTTATTTAAAAACCCTTGGCATAGAGCAGTATGCTCGCGATGTAAAAGTATTGGCCATATGGGAAGGCACCAATTATATCCAAAGCCAAGATCTTATTCGAGATAAGCTGGGCTTAGGAAATAACGGAAAACTGTTTAAAATCTATCAGCTGGAAATTCAATCATTTTTGAGTAAAGCATCTGATTACCCACAATTTTCCAGCGATTTTATTCAACTTAGTGCGTCTTTTGAACATTTTCAAACAGCGTTAGCGGAGGTGAATCGCTGGGTTAAAAGCAAGCAGATGCACAAGATACCCGCTTATTCCACCCGTATTCTTCACATGATGGGGGATGTGACCATTGCCTGGTTATTGCTAGAAGGCGCTTGTACCGCCAGCAATGCTCTTTCTCAAAATCAAGGGGATGCCGACTACCTAAGCGGTAAAGTTGCCAGCGCTCAGTTCTTTGTGCGAAATGAATTGGCCAAAAGTCAGTTCACCCTAGATGTGATTCTCAATGCCGATAGCTATACCGAATTGAATAGCGATCATTGGTTAGCTTTGGCGAAGGAGGATTAATATAATGAATTTATCTTTAAGCGCGCCGAAAAAGTCAGACTATGATGTGGTTATATTAGGGGGAGGTTGGGCCGGGTTAACATTGGCGCGTCAGTTAAAACTTGGCAACGAAAACCTCTCCATATTGGTGAGTGAGGCTCAGTCAACTTTTCGAAGTAAGGTAGGTGAAGCCACCGTTGAAATGACGGGCCACTACTTTATGAAACAACTGGGGTTAGTAAACTATTTATACCGCAACCATTTACCCAAAAATGGGTTGCGCCTTTTTTATGATTCCCCGAATCACGACTTAGCGTTGCACGAATTAAGTGAACATGGCACTACGAGCATTCCTCCACACCCAGCATTTCAATTAGATCGCGCCATATTGGAATCTGATTTAGTTAATATGAACCAAGAGCAAGGCATTGAAGTGCTAATGGGCACTAAAGCCAGCGATTTTTCTCTTACCGAGGACAATGAGCGACATACCGTTCAGCTTGAAAATGAATTGGGCAATTTTCAACTGAGTGCCAAGTGGGTGGTGGATTGCAGTGGCCGCCATCGTATTACTCGTAAACATAAAAAACTCAGTTATCAAAAAAATGTGCCAGAGAATTTTTCTGCATGGGCGAGATTTAAGAATGTAAAAGATATCGATAGTTTAGGAACATCACAGTGGCAGCAAAAAGCATTTGGACGATTTTTATCCACCAATCACTTCACCGGTGATGGATACTGGGTATGGTTTATTCCCCTAAGTGGCGGATACACCAGTGTGGGTGTCGTGGGTGAGAAATCAAAGTTTCCGAATCCTCCCACTAAGCAAGCAGACTTTTTAGCCTTTCTGCATGACTACAAAGCCATTCATCAACTATTGGATGGCGCCGAAATAGTTGATTTTGAAGCGTGGGGGCAATTGGCTTATCGCGCAGACGAATTTATATTCAGTGATCGTTGGGCAACATCAGGTTTTGCCAGCATGTTTTTAGACCCACTGTTTAGTGGTGGTGGCGATATGATTGCCCTGTTTAACGATCAAATTAGTCAGGCGATTTTAACGGATATCGCTACTGGAGACCGTGCTCAAGCACAAACAGATTTAGACAATTATGTCCCTGTTGCCAATCAAACGGTACGAGAATTTTTTCAAGGTTTATATGCCCATGTTGCCAATGTATATCCGGTGATTGATTGTGGGGAATTGTGTTCTCCTTTACTGGCCTACAATACAGCGGCCTATTTTTTAGAAATCGCATGGGATTACATGGCCGGTCATTATGCCAACCAAGAATATTGGTTGCGTAAATCTTATTTGCGTCGCGGCTATATGGCTTTGGAATTGATTCTTCAGCGCCAAATATTGGATGCCGAAAAAATACTTAAACAACAGGATCGCTATTATCGTCGCAATAGTGAAAACTTTTTTGAATCCGGGGCAGATCTTTATAAGTATTTTGTTTATCAAATGGGGCAAACCGGCAAAGATGGCTGGAGAATTGATTTACGGATAAAACTATGGACCGATATATTCTTGCGTATTACCCAAGCCAAGTTAGATCTGCCCATGCTCGCTTCTCGAATGATTGTGCAAAATAGCATTACCCTAATAGACATATTAGAAAAACCACTAATGGGAGAGCCGGACGAGGAATGGCTTTTCACTAAGGTGAGTGAAAAGCTCACAGAAATGACCTTGCAGGTGATCGCTGAAAGTGACATGGCTATTGCCAAAGATATTTCATTTCAAGTTAATCGTAGTGCTTTCACGACAGGTAAAGTACAGGTGTGTGATCCACAACAAAAATTGAGTGATGATGAGCTAACAGCCATCAGTAAGAAAGCCAATATGTTGTGGGCGCAAAGCCAAGAATACATTGCCATGCCGAGCATGGTTCCGGTGTTTTTGGGTTTTGCCCGTCAGCAGCCTGATAGCATTATGACTACCATAGTTGACCAAAGGCGCAAACAGGTGGAAACCGAATCTGAACTGGCGGAGGCATTGTGATACAGAAATTTTTTAATGCCCGCGACGGTAAACAGTTAGCGTATCGTTGGTTTGCAGCAAGTGATGCCAAAAAGGTAGTCATTTGCCTGCATGGTAGCACATTCAATGGCTTGCGCTATGGGAACTTTGCTCGTGTGATTGCCATGGGCGGTCCCCATGTTTGCCTACCTGATTGGCGTGGGCATGGGGACAGTGAAGGCGCACCCGGAGACTTGGATTATGAAACGCAATTACAAGATGATTTGTTTGATCTTATCCAGCATTTAGTTAGCCAAGGCTTTTCAAGTGTTGTATTGGGCGGACATAGTGCAGGGGCGCTGATTGCCTTGCGGTTTATTGCTGCAACGGATCACCCTCAAGTAACCGGTTACTTTGCCATTGCACCGCCACTGACCAGCACAGATGAAACCCGAAAATATGATTTTAATAAAGGTAATTTGGAATATCGTTTTCGGTACTGTCGTAAAAAGCAACAATATCGACAAGCGGATAAAAAAGCCTTACAGCATGCTCCCACGCTTAATATAGGCAAATACGCCTTGGCGCATTTTATACCCTGGTGTCGGTCTTTGAAAGTGATGAATTTCCCTGAAACAGGAGGAGCAGGGGGCCGAGTATTATCTTATAGCTACCAATTGCTTAATGCTTATAGTGTTAGAAACTATCCTGAATTATTTTCTTCAATAAAAGTACCTTGTCATTTTATCGTTGGTGAAAACGATGAAGTCATTGATGGCGATACATTGAGTTCCATTGTTTCTTGGTATGTGTCACCTTATATTAAATCGTCATTTTCACTTGTTCCTAAAGCGAATCATATGACGATATTGACCCCTGCCTCAGCATCTATAGGCAAGTGGTTGAAGTCATTGCAGAATCACCAAGTTGGAGTGGCAGCATGATTGAGGAAATACAACAAGATGCGATTAATGTTATTTCGCCAGATTGGGCGACGTTCTTAAATCATCTTTCTTATGACTTTGCTAATCAAGAGAGTGATCTTGATGCATTTGATAAAAAGGCGAATAGTGATCAAACCCCTAGTGTAGATTTAACGGCCAGTGCGCGTCGTGATCGTCATAACGTGATTCATATTCGCATGCCAAATCACAGTGCTCACCCTCTGTATATTTGCGAGTATGAAGACAAAACCTTTCTGTCTGATTATGTTGGAAATTTCTATCATTTAGGAATGACTGACATTGATGAAAATTACCTAAGTGGTGTTGCCCATCAAGGTTTTGCGTCACAGCATAAGACTTTGTTGAGAAATGTACGCAGTTTATATTCCAATGAGCAGTATGCTTGCAAGAGTGAGCACTTAGTGTGGCTTAGCCAACCGGCACAAGGGATTTTAGCTGGGAATACGCTAAGTAAAAAGCAAGAAATGGAGATTGTTCCTTTCGATAAGATACCCGATTTAAGTCTTAGTTTGTTTTCACCCTTGGATCATCGTTTATATCTAGACGCGTGGTGCTATTTTCAAACGACCCATGATTTAAGTATTAACATAAACGAGATAGCGTTAAGAGCGAACTTACAAATAAGTGAGCAAGATTTTATCTTAGCAAATGGCCCCTTATTAAAAAAAGTTTATAAAGATAGAAGTAAACAAGATGAAGAATTAAAACAGCAATGGCAAATCAGTCAATCTGAATTGACTTTGCAAGACTACATTTGGCAAGAGCATCGTTTACCGTTTGTTAAATCACTGCTAACGACTCTGGCGTATCGTCACAGTAAAACCTTGGTTTTCTGTCATGACTCACAGGAAACTTTACCTTGGAAAGACAAAGTGGTTTTTCAAGAAAGTGATAAACCCATACATAATCTTTTTGAGGCCTTTCAGCGCCTATTTTTCTACGGTAATAAATGGCTGGTAAATAAATGGCTTTTTATTCCCCCCCTAATCAGTTCTAAACTTGTGCGTAAGCGTAGTGGTGATGCTCATCGGCTATTTCTTTATGCAACCAGTTTAGATTATTTGATACGTTTTCACCCTATGAAACATAATACCCCAACGGAGTAATGATAATGACAACCGAAATTGAAGAAAGCAAAGTACAAGAACTGTGCGAGCAAACGGCCATGATGCTTAATAAGGATATGGTGGATGCCGATACACCCATTGCTGAGCTGGGGGTAGACTCACTGAATATCGTTGAAGTGATATTAATATGCGAGCAATTGTACCCAGGTGTCATGAACCCAGAAAACTTAGTATTTGATGAACACACTACCCTGCGAGAAATGGACGGGCAGTTACTAGAAAATTCTGTAGAAGCCTAAGCGCAGATTATAAGGAGTAGGACATGATTAAAAATATACTGATATTCGTCTTAAGCAGTTTTGTTATCGGCAATACGGTTGCTTGGTTTTCAGGTGCTGCTCCCATTAATTTTGCCCCCATAGCCTACAGTGAGACAGAGCAGCAGCAGATGAGTTCTTTAAAGGCTGCCATAAAGCGTGATGAAAGTGATGCCGATGCACAGCTGGCTTTAGGGCAGTTGTACAGTTATCACAATGACATAGATCTGGCGAAACCGCCTCTCTTAAAAGCATTGCAAACGTTACCAGACTCGCCCTTGGCTCAAGCGGCTTATTATGCCAATGATGGTATGTTAGCCGGGGCCAGTGTTGATTTTACCATGGGGATCTACAAGACCATACGTTTAAGAACGGCCATGGAAAAGATAAATGAGGCGGCGCAAGCAGCTGAGCAAGACTTCAGTGTGCGCTTAGTTCGGCTTGTGACATTTTCTTATGTAGGGGAATACGGCGGGTTGTTTGAAGAGGTTTTTAAAGATGAAACTTGGTTTAATCAACTTTTTGAACAGGCAGGCAATGACATGCCAGCGGCCATTAAACAAACCGCTTGGATTGCATTAGCCCATGTTTACTTGAATCAAGTAGCCAACAGTGAAGAAAATATGAAAGTGGGTAAAAAATATTATGCCATGGCCTCGGCTTTGGGACCCTGCCCTACTACCTTACAACCGTCTTGCAGTCAGTTGGGCACAATGAGCATCGTTTCAGGTGGGTTGTAATGTTAGTCAGTATGAAGGATGTGAGTAAACTTTACCCTTTGGGAAAGCGCAAGGTAGCCGCGTTAAGCGGTGTTAATCTGGATATTGATGCCGGCGAATTTGTGGTAATAAGAGGGCAAAGTGGCAGTGGTAAAAGTACCTTACTGAATTTACTAAGCGCACTGGATCACAGTGACAATGGGCAAGTAAAAATAAAGGATATGAATATTGCCGAGTTGAGTGAGAGTCAAAGAGCGCGCTTTCGCGGCGAGCACATTGGCATTGTATTTCAGTCTTTTAATTTAATTCCGGTTTTAACGGTATTGGAAAACGTTATGTACCCGTTAACGTTACGGGGCATGAGTAAACCACAAGCCCAAAGTCTTTCATTAAGTGCCCTTAATGATGTAGGCCTTGATGAATTTTCAGGGCAAAGGCCTAACCAGTTATCAGGTGGACAAATGCAGCGGGTGGCCATTGCGCGAGCCATTGTATCCAAGCCTGATTTAGTTTTGGCCGATGAACCTACTGCAAACTTAGATTCGAAAACCAGCAGTACGGTTATTGAACTGATGCACCGGCTTAATCAAGATCATGGTGTGACGTTTATTATTGCTACGCACCATGATTACGTTATGGAGCAAGCTTCGAGATTGATCACCCTAGAAGATGGGAAGATTCAACAGGATACTCGTACTAAATCCATATCATCAAATTATCAGCAGGCCCCGTTATGAAATATCTTTTAAATTATAGTGTTATTTTATTGTTAATATTGCCTGCTGTGAGTATAGGAAATACTATCAACACGGATGCAAGCGTAGCGCTTGAAACTCAAACAAACACACTTGCAGAATCACAACAGCAATACATTTTTCCAATGGCTATACCTGCTACACAGCCTGAACGTGAAAAACTTATTTCCCGTTTGGAAAATATAAAGGACCCTCAGCAGAGAAAGCTAGCCTACCTTACTCGACTGGCTTTAGTGACCAATAAGACCGATGCTCCACTATCGGATATTGAACGACTGCAAGAAGATATGAGTGCTTTAAGGGAAGTATTAATCAAGGATCCAGAATTAATGGCCGCCCACGGTTCTCTTATTGCTTTTAAAACGACCTTTTTTCTTAATGACTTATCAAAGTTGTCGGTATTATCCCGTCAAGGAAATCGTTTGATGGACAGAGCGATTAAACTTAATCCTAATCATTTGGGTGCCCGACTTCAGCGAGGCATTGCTTGTGCGCATATGCCATCTTTTGTACGCCGTGCTCGTTATGCGGTCACAGATCTTGAATTACTGAAGAGTGAAATAGCGGATCAGTATGGTGAGGAATTCAAACAATTTATTGAATTTAATCTTGCGCTTGCCTATAGCCGTAATCGACAACTTTCAGATGCCAAAGAGTTATGGAAAAAATTAGCCATGGGAAAAAATACTTGGTCTGAAAAGTCGAAACTGGCGTTAAAGGATTTGTAATATGAGCTTAGGTTGGAAGATAGCTTTATTGAACATATTACGTAATGGTCGGCGCAGCCTGATTACGTTGGCTGCCATTATATTTGGCTGCGTAAGTCTTATTGTATTTGGTGGATTTGTGCAGTCCATGTATGAGGGCATGCGCGAAAGCATGATTCGCTCTCAGTTAGGACATATTCAAATCTATGCTGAGGGTTATAACCAGTATGGAAAAGTCTCCCCTAGCGAGTATTTTATTTCATCCGATCAGCTAGGAAATATTGAATCTCAAATTAAGCAAGTGGCATCTCCGCTTGTGGTGGCACCCCGACTGAACTTCAGTGGACTGATCAGTGACGGAAAGCAATCCATTGCCATTGTGGGCGTGGGCATAGACGCGGATAAAGAGGTGCTACTGTCTTCTGCTATTACCATTACCCAAGGTGAAGATTTATTTCCAGAGGACGTATCGGCGGCTCATATAGGGGAAGGCTTGTTTAACTCACTGGATATTAACGTGGGTGACTATGTGACCTTGTTAGCCAGCACACAAGACGGCGCGATTAATGCGGTGGATATTCAAGTGGCAGGCGTGATCAATACTGGGGTTAAAGATCTGGATGATCGTTTAATACGTATGAACTTACCTCTTGCCCAAGAATTAATGTACACACAAGATGTGAGTCGTCTGATTGTTTTGCTAGAAAACACCGATGACACATTAGCCATAAGTGAACGGCTTAATCAGCAATTTTCACAGCAAGGTTTAAAGCTTGAATTAAAACGCTGGGATGAACTGTCAGCTTATTACCATCAAGTGGTCAGTTTGTTTGATGGGGTTTTTGGTTTTATCTCAATCATAGTACTCGTCATAGTTTCTTTGAGCATCAGCAATACCATGTTAATGGCAGTGATGGAGCGTACCCGGGAAATTGGCACCATACGTGCGATGGGGGGCACCCCAATGCAGGTGATTGGACTCATTTTATTAGAGTCACTTTTTCTAGGCATCATTGGCAGTGCCTTGGGGTTAGCATTGGGTATGTTGGCTGCAAAGGGCATTACGTTTGCCGAGTGGATGATGCCAAGACCTCCTGGTAGCACCCAAGATTATCCCATTCGAATATTTGTCATGACGGATATTCTTATACAAACCTTTTTATTAGGTGTTTGCATTGCTGTGGTCTCGAGTATTTATCCTGCGGTTAAGGCTTCACGCTTGTCAGTGGTCAATGCATTAAGGTTTGCTTAATGGTTAGTGATGCTAGTCGTAATATTGTTGGAGTACAGAGTATGGGTTTAGTAGTAGGTTGCCATGAACGCTTTAGGAAGGGGTTGAATAATTCATTTTGTGGGTTGTTAACACTGTTGTTTGTATTGGGTCTTTCATTTTCAAATAGCGCACTTTCAAGCACCGCACTTTCAAGCACAGAGAATATCTTATTAACTCAAACACAAGTGGATGAACTGGTGGTGGCACTTGATGATTACCGCGGATATCGCGACCAAGGTTTTTCTTTTTCAATTACCAATATCAGTTACAAAAAAAATAAGGACCCTAAAAAAAATGAGTTAAGCGTCAAAGTATTAGGAAATCAATCCCTGGTACATTTTGATGCTCCAGCCCGTGATAAGGGGCGAGCCATGTTAAAAGAAGGCAAGAATATGTGGTTATCGATTCCCGGGACTCGTCGTGTTATTCGCATCGCTCCTTCGCAACGACTAATTGGCGAAACCAGTAACAGTGATGTAGTGGGCACCAACTTCTCTGAACATTATCAGGCCGCTTTGCAAGGTGAAGAAACGATAGAAGGTGTAAATTATTGGGTGCTTGCTTTAAGCAGTAAAGATACCGGATTGGCTTATGATCATATTAAGGTTTGGTTTTCTCAGCAATCAGGTCAGCGCCCTTTGAAAAGTGAATTTTACACTCGATCTAATAAACTGCTTAAAACCGCTTATTATAAAGGCTTCAAAGAGTTTGCGAATAAAGTGAAGGTCCATAAGCTATTACTGGTAGATGGTCTAATTAAGGATAACTACACTTGGATGAAATTTGATGATTACAAGTTACGCTCTTTAAACGAGACGGAGTTTCAAAAATCAGCATTAACTAACCTGCAGTTTTAAATATGAAATATTGTCGTTCACTATTTGTGTGTTTTTTAACGGGTTTTGTTCATTCAAGCTTTGCCGAAAGTGCGGATATCGTGGACCCCTTTGGAGACTTTCCTAGTGAATTGCCCAATGAATCATCAGCCATTAAAAGCGCATTTAATTGGAATTTCCGTAATGAACTGCACGGCTATTATCAATCAGACAGTATTCGTGATGACGGCTTGTTTGATGCGGGGGTTATTGCTTTTGATGAATCCTATCAGCAGTTGGCTTTGGACAGTGGCTGGCAAGTGAGCTCAGGTGGGCAATGGTCCAGTGTGGGCCGCTTTGCGCTCATTCAAAATAAAATTCAGACCGATGATCAAGAAACCAACACCACTAATAAGCACCCTTTGTTAGAAGGGTACTTGGAATGGAGTAGCCAGTCTGGAACTTGGCGCAGCCAGATAGGGCGTATCAAACCCCAATGGAGCAATGGGTATAACTGGACCCCAGCTAACTTATTGAAACCCAGTTATGACCAAGTGAGTTTAGATGACGATGACTTAACCCAGCAACGTGGTTGGGATATGGCAGTACTGGAATGGCGAACGGGTCAATGGAGTGTCAGTTCTTATGCCAGCGATTATGATGGGGAAACCTTCAACTCAAATAGCCAATACGCCGTGAGTATAAACAGGGAAGGGGATGTGGATTCTCGGTTGGTGATTCATCATCTAGAAGGGGCTTCCACTAATTATGCTTTTACCATGAGCGCATTATTAAATGATGCCATAACAGTGCGTATGGAAGGCACTTGGCAACAAGAGCGGGAATTAGCTTTGGCTTCCAACTTAAGCTACACACCTGATGATGAATCGGGATTTGGCCGTTACGTGTTTGGCTCTCAGCTAAGTTTGGCGAATGGTTGGGATGTGACCATTGAATATCTTTATAACCAACATGGTTACAGCGATGATGAGTGGCAATTGGTTAAAGATCAAGTCAGCCTTGCCAAGGCAAGTTTGCAAACGCCCTTGGCTACTGAAGCCTATACTTTTTTAGCGGATAGCTATGATCAGTTGGCCTTGGGCCCATTAAGAAAAGAATACCTATATGGCATGATTGCCAATACACGCTCTAGTTATTGGTTGCATTATCGACAAAGTTTTCAAATGAATTTAAATGACGATAGCGTTTATCACAATTTAGAACTGATTCAGAACTGGAGTGATCATATTAGCACTCGTATAAAGGGCCAAATTTTTACAGGCTGCGAAACCTGCGAATACGGTTTACTGCCATCTGAACAGCAAGTTCGCTTTTCACTTTATTATCACTTTTAAATGATGCGTAATTACCGCAATACCCTAACTGACCCTAGAGTATTTTATTGTTTGCTCACTCTATTGGTGGCGTACAGTCTTGCCATAGGATTCGAGCCAAACGCTCATTTGATATTGCCTGATGTGATCAGGGAATATGGCCACTTTTTTATAATTGGTTTATTGGCAGCCATAGTGGCAAACACCACGGGAGCCGGTGGAGGAATTATTTTTTTCCCGGCTTTTGTATTGTTAGGCATGGCAGCCGAAACTGCTTTGGCCACTAGCTTCGCCATTCAATGTTTTGGCATGACCGCTGGGGCAATCGCATGGCGCCAAGTACGCGTAAAGGCCATGATTAAAAAAGAGTCTAAACAATGGTTGGATTTTTATAATGTATTAAAGGTAACTCTGCCGTTTAGTCTTATGGGATTGTGGCTAACCCAGTATGGATTCCCCCATCCTCCTGTATCGGTTCATATTCTGTTTTCAGTATTTTCAATTGTGGTAGGGGGTATTTTATTAACCCGCTCAGCCAACAATCAATTAAATGAGGGAAAAGGTAATATTAATAATATAACCCTGTGTTGGGTGAGTTTTGTGGGAGGGGTTATAACCGCTTGGTTGTCAGTGGGGGTTGGAGAGCTATTGGCCGTATTGCTTATATTGCGAGGGTTCACTGTGAATTTCTCAATTGCCATTGCCGTGACGGTGTCTGCTATTAATGTATGGGCTGGGCTGCCTTACCATATATGGGAAACTGAACAAATTCATATTTTGGTTTGGATGTTCGCGGCACCAGCTGCAGCCATGGGCGGGGCATTGGCGGGCATGATCGCCTTGAAAATTGGCGCTGTTACGCTTAAGCGTTTTGTTGCTATTTGGATCGTATTCAGTGGGGCAAGTTACTTAATGGTTACGATGTTATCTTGATCAATGGTAAAAATAATTGTCGAGTTGATTGGTTTTCATTAGATGTTTTTCAATATTTTTGTCGATTACTCCCATGTATTAACGCTTTTTTAGTGCTTGTGTCGGAATGGGAGTAATTGAAATGAATAGCAAAAATAATTAATTGACCACTAATACCCCCTCTAAATCCTGACAGATACGTTTTAAGTCGTTTGATTTCCAAGGCTGCTGACCGGTTGCATAATAATGATTATTGTAAATGAGGGTGTGGGGGTCATGGTAATCCAGTTGGATATGTTTGCATTGTGCGATTCGATCCAAACTCGGGCAGTTGCCTTGTTTGAATTGCGAGCCCGGTAAAGATTCACAGCTGGCTTTTAAATCTGATAATTTGTGAACCAGTGTTTCGTTAATGGGGTACTCTCGGCATTGGCTAAAACTAGATGTGAGTCGGCAGGCATAACGGCTGGCATTGGTGAGTGACGCCAAGCGTTTTTTTAATGCTAACGCTTCTTCTTTTTCGTGCTGTTCATGATCACTATTATGGTCGTCTTTTAAAACGTCAAATTTTGAATAAACATTGTCTGCATAGCTCAGCGAGCAAAGTCCAATAGTGATGCCTACCAGTAATATTTTTACGATTTTTATCATGGTGTTTTCCATTAATGAAACTGAGTGTCATTAAAAACTGGCCAGTGCGCATTTGGCACTGGCCAGTTTACTTTAGTCAAGGGCTTCGTATTTTCTCACTAGGTCACCTGCACAGGTGGTACAGGATACTTCTTGAGTGCAACGAAAGCTTGATTGCTCATCTTCCCCAAGAGACTCGCAATGAGCAGACAAGCGTTCTGCCTTACCTGGATAGCAGTTATCTACCGCTTCTTCCCACGCAGACTCTATGGCTTCTTGCTTGATGCTTCCCAAATGCCGGCCCTCTTCAATGGTGGCTTCGCAATCGGTAAAAGCCAGAGCGCCATGTGAAAAGAAAATTACAATTGAAAGCAAGACTTTCATACTAATACCCTTTTAACACCGTAAACTGATCAATAATTTGGCCATCAATATTTTTAAAATAAAAATCAGCATGGTCATCAAAGAAAGTACCAAACATAGCACCATAGCGCGCACCCTGTGTAGAGGTGTAGATACTTGCCCACCAGTCCCCATCCCGTTCTTGATCACGGGTTCCTATGCCACCTAAGCCAGATACAAACGCAAAGGTTTCACCTTCCGAGACAGTAAAGCTAGAGGCACTACTGGCTACCGTTTGCTCACTCATGTCACTTAATAAATGGGTACGAGAATATGAATGTTCATGGCCAGTTGAAATAATAGCACCGTGTTGACGACAGGTTTCATAAGCGGTCCAGCCCACTTCATCTGATTTACCACCAGCCTGCATGTCGCGCTGATTTTTGTGCCAAGCGCAAACTCTCCAAGCATTGTCAGGTGCATTAATTAAACCACTGTTAATAAAGTTCTCGTGATCAGTTCGACTGCCACTAGAACCAATAGCAGATAGCACAATGTACACGTTGCCAATTTGGCAGGTCATTTGTTCGGCGTAGCTACCGCTGCATTGCAGATTAGATTGGTTGTTTAAACGGTTTATTCCATAAGCGATGACATCGGCAATATTACTGTCACCATAATCATGGTTGCCGGCGGCAATTAATGCAGGGTCAGATCCTAAAGTATTGCGTACCATGGCATCCCAGTTATCATCCTTACTACTATTGTAAGAAGTATCGCCAGCCACTAGAGTAAAATCGGCCCCTTCACTTTGAATGAGGTTTAACACCGATTGAAAATTACTGTCCGCTCCCGTGTCGCCGATAAACGCAATTTTAACCCCTTCACCCTGGTTGCCACCGCCATTGTTATTTCCATCGGTCTGATAATCAATATGCAATAGGGGCGCCTGACTGCTGGAACCATCGAAGGATTCGGCAGTACGTTCACCTTGTCCTGCGATTACAAACGCCATGTCGTTGCCGCCTTGCCAACCACCTCGGTTTACAATTTCTTGAACGATGTTGGTTAAACTAGGGGTTTGTTGATCACTACCGGCAGCACCCACCACAGTCCAAGCAGGAGGCTGCCAGTTGACAGCTGCATTGGTTAGTGAGCGATTGGTGACATTGTTGTTTACGTTAGTAAATGCAGGGGCATCATTCACATTTTCACCCTGAATGGTGACTGAAGTACTGCCTGAATTGCTTTCATCGGTGGTGAATTGAATGTAGGCGTTGTCAATAACAGAGCCTTGCGGAATTTGAATGTTGGTAAACCGTAGGCCAATGGTTTGATCACTGCCATCGTTCACTAACTCTATGTCAGAGCTGTTGGTATACATGTCGCCATCGGCATTCTGTTCCACATCATCTAGGCTACTGCTAATACGTTTATTTAAACTGGCACTTTGACTGCCGCCACCATTATTTCCACCGGAGCCATCGTCGGCGTACTCAATGTGTAAAAGCGCAGCTTTACTGCTCGAGCCGTTATAGGATTCTGCGGTGCGCTCACCTGAGCCAGTAATAATAAGCGCTAATTCATTGCCAGCCAGCCAACCTGATCGGTTTACCACTTCTTGAATTATGCTCTTCATTTCAGGTGTGCGTTGATCGTTACCGGCAGCGCCCACTGAGCTCCAATTGGCAGGCTGCCAAGAAACAGACTCACTGGTGGTTAAACGACTAGAAACATTAAAATCGCTGTTGGTAAAAGCAGATGCGCTATCGGTGTCTTGGGCACGAATGGTAACGGAGGTGGCAGCGCTATTGGTTTCGTCTACGGTAAACTGCACATAGGCCGTAGTGATGATGGCACCTTGTGGAATGGTTAAATCTTGAAAACGTAAACCTATGGTTTGATTTTTACTGCCATCATAAACCAGTTCTATATCGCTGCTATTGAGATACATGGAGCCGTCGATTCGCTCCTCAACATCGTCATTGCCTGTGCTAATGCGTTTGTTAATCACGACATCAGCCATAATAGGTGTGCTTATTAAGCAGGCACTTATTAGGGCTCCAAGAATAGGTCTCATCATGTTTTTTCCTCTCATTATTATGGTTGTTATCGTATTAATAAGTAACAGCATCCAACAGACTAATTTATATAATTGACAATGTGATGACTCGTACATGAATCTGTAATGACGAGTGCCGGAATACTAAGAGTTGGATTAAATAAATACCATGAATAAATTTTATCTACTTGATATGAGTGAAAAAATCATACTACAGGGCGATATTTTAACTGCATGAAAAAACTGTACGTCTGGATAGGTTTATTTACTTTAAAAAGTAAGAAAATTATTTAAAATTAGCGATGGGTTTTTTAAGTAGGCTAATGATCTATAGCCGTTTTAAAGCAAGATTGTGTCGTGATTTGTGTATAGTGATATTGAGAAAACTTGATTCAGGAAATTTTATTCAGGTTTTTTTAATGACATAAATGACGGCTCGACTCCTGGTTGAGCCGTCAACTAAATTAATAAATTACCAAGTGTTTAGTTACTTAACACTTCAATGCTGTCAATGTAGCGAATGCCTGCTGCGCCCATGTAAGCATCCCTTTTACCACTAATCAGTAAGCGTACCCCTAGCATGCTTGGGTTTAACTGTGGGCTAAACTGCTGACGATATTGGCTATCTAATTTTATATTAATGGTTTGAGTGGCATCATTCTCATCTTGAAGCAATAGGCCGTAAATGCCGTTTAAACCCGCTTGTACAAAACCCTTTAACGACACTTGTGTGCCACTGGCCGTATTGAGTACTTCACTCACCGACATGGCGTCATCATTTTCATTGACTAAACCTAGGTCGATAATCTCTGAAACACTTTTTACGCCAGCTTGTGACATGTAGTTATCACGCACGCCCGTTACGCGAATTTTGTGCAGCAAAATGCTGGGGTTTAATTCAGGGCTAAATTGGCTGCGCTGATCACTTTCCAGTTTCACATATATTTGGCTGGTGTCATCATTTTCATCGGTAAGCACCAGAGCATAAATATCATTAAGGGCGCTGCTAATAATGCCTTCAACTACTATCGGGCTTTGATTATCTTCATTAAGGGCTTGGCTAACCGATAGGGCAGCGTTTACGATGCTCATGTGAGTGACATTGCGTACCCCAGGGCTTGAAAGGTAGTCATTTTTAGTGCCCGTGACGGAGATGTGTGCACCTAAAATGTCAGGGTTAAGCTCTGGGCTGAAGGCTTGTCTGAAATCACTTTCTAGCTTGATATAAATAATGCTTTCGCTGTTGGATAAATCATTTAGCTGTAGCGCGTATACACCATTAATGGCGGCAGTGACTTGGCCCATGAGCGTGACGCTGCTGCCATTGTTTTGGGCAAGGGTTTGTTCTACGGACAGCTCATTGCCTGTTGGATCGCTAGGGTCAGTGGGGTCGGTTGGCTCGCTAGCGTCAGGCCCTTGTGGCGCGGCAAATGATCCATAGGCAAAGGTGTTTGTATCCCAAGGATTGTAGCCATTACTGGGGGTGCTCCATGGGTTGCCGTTATCAGGGTCATCCATTTCAACTGGGGCTTTAGCAATGGGGGTGAGTTCCCCTGAGGCATGGCCTTGGTTGCCATCAAATTGCGTATAATTCTCTTGGCTTGCCAACCAGTTAATAATATTAATGCTTAACGTTGCGCCATGACCTGGGTCGGTCCAGCCGGGGTAGGTTTTTTTGGTGCTACCGCTGTCTTGGCGCTTATATTTAGGGGTGGCGTCTTCAATGGGGGAGGAGTCTCCAATGAAAGCCGCCTTGCCTAAACCTAATTTAGAAATGGCCACATACGGGCCCTCATTTCGGCCACCAAAATAGAGGCCTTCATCAATGGCGTATTTCCATTTCGTGGCGTTATCGGTTTGGGAAAAGTACACCAGGCCTTTGGCTTTATTTTTATCGGTAATGGCAAGGGTCGCACCGGCGGCCATTAAGATAGGGTCTACATTTTGTGTGATGCCTTCGGCATCTAGGGCGGGGGTGATGTCGCTGGCGCCAGCTAGATAATCCACGGCGTTAAAACGAAAGCGCACACCAAAGTTTTCAGATAACCAACCTTGGGCATCGCCTGGGTTACGTAAATCACCGTATTCACCGCCAATATTAAATTGGCTTAAAGTAGAGCGGTTGTAACCGTTAAAGACTTCGGTGGCATCCCAGCTGTTTAAGTTACGGTCTGCATTATAATGATCGCCAATAAAATAAATGCCCTTACCACTTTGTACAAACTGCAATAGGGCTTGGTATTCACTGGTTTTAAAAGGACGATTGGTTTCGGCCAGTACAAAAACATCACCATGAGAAATGGCATCGTAGGTGATGATGGCTTCGTTTAATGTGGCGTTGCTTGGTGTGTTTACATCATCAAGATATTGTATGTTGCCGTCGTTATTTAAATCGACGCCACGATATTCTTCTACTTGGTAACCCTCATTCACTAGGGCATCGGCAAAATCTGAAAACCCCCCATCAATGACCCAGTCGGCATTGCCTTCAGTGCCGCCGTGGGATACATCAAACAAAATGGTTTTACCATTTGGGCTACTGGGGGTTTTAACGGGGGCTGGGTTATTCCATTGATAGTCAACGGCGAGGCTGGCGTTGGCCATGAGGCTAATGCTTAAGCATAATAAGCCTTTGAATTTGGGTGATAATGTTTTCTTGAGCATCTTTTTCATCCATTAAAGTGTGGTTCCTGTAAAGAATATAAAAGTAATTAAAGACAAACTCATGACAGATTAAAATAAAAAAGCCATTTACGAACACGCGTAAATGGCTTTTTATTTTTACTTTGTGATGCTTTAAAACGAGTGAGTTTACTGCTCAAGGTTTACGGTATAGACACCATAACCATCATCATTGACGTGGGAGTATTCAATGTCAGCGGAATTTTGTGAAAAATCTCTTGCCGATTGTGAGGCTGAACCATTAAATAAAACTTGAGTGTTGGCTAATGAACTGAAGTGCCAGTTGCCATCGGCGGAAGGATCAAAACCATTGTCAGGGTTTTTCTCTGTCATATAAATCAAGTAGTCAGCCACGGTTTGACGGTTTTCATTAGGGGCATCAATGACAATCTTATCACTCTGAATGGCAGGGAAATTCCCGCCACCAGAGGCACGATAATTATTAGACACTACCAAGAATTCTTGGTTAAAATTAATGGCATTACCTTGGAATTGGAGTTGTTTAATACGTTCGCTATGGGCTTCCACTAGCTTACCGTCTTTATCGTATCGGGCTTTTTGGCTTACATCTATTTGGTAGGTCACGCCATCAATCACATCGAAGTTATAGCTTGGAAAATCTGGGTTAATTAACGCTTGATCTAGGCTTGCGGGAATAATTTGATTAAATTGCCCAGCCGACATTTCTAACCATTCTTTTACTTCACCGCCGTTAAGCTTCAATACTTTTAATGTATTTGGGTAAATGTATAAATCACTGACATTGCCGTAGGAAACATCGCCGGCTGCAAGATTCGTAAAATCTTCACTGCCGCCACGGCCGGCTCTAAAAGGGGCGCCAACCGATAATATTGGTAAGGCTTCAAGCTCGGTGCCTTTTACAATTTGTTTGACGTACCAAGTTTGAGCATCGGTCACTACTTGAATAGAAGGGTCATCTTGCACCAGTGCAAAAAAGCTATTAATGGGAGCGGCAATTTTCGCAAAGGGCTCACTGACCCAGGCTTGCACTTCTTGGTGATCATTCTCCACAGCGGCCTGAATGGCTGCATGGGATTCCACTAAGGATGTCACCGAGCGATCACTATTGGTTTGTGAAATGGCGCGCAGACTTGACTGGCTATCCACTACCAGCCAGTTTTGGTTTTCATCCTGTTCCAGTTCTAAATCAATCACCCCTAGATATTTCCCCCAGTAACCAGGCATGACCGCGGCTACGCCATGAATGGTGCCTTTGGTATTATCAATGTTGGCAAGGTTATCGTAGCTTTTATCGCCAGGGAAATTACGATGGGCGTGACCAAACATAATGGCATCAATGCCTTCAACTTGTGCTAGGTAGTAACTGGCATTTTCATCATTACCCTCGCGGTTAGATGTCACTAACCCAGAGTGGGGGATGGCTATAATAATATCAGCCCCTTCTGCTTTCATCATCGGCACATATTTATTGGCCATGTCGACCATATCCTTGGCTTTCACTAGGGTTTCTAAATTGGCTTTATCCCATTGCATCACTTGTGGGGGCACAAACCCAATGTAACCAATTTTAAGTTGGTGTGCGGTGCCATTGGTATCTAAAACGTTTTTTTTCTGAATAAGGTAAGGGCTGAAATAACTGATGTCGTTTTCATCATTGTTATCGTGATCATCCACTACAACGTTACTGCTTGTGTAAGGGAAATTTGCATCGTCTATGGCTTCTTTTAAAAAAGGTAAGCCAAAATTAAACTCGTGATTACCGATATTGGCCGCATCGTATTGCAATAAATTCATGGCTTTGTATATAGGGTGCACTTCGTTACTGGCAAGGCCTTTTATTTTAGCGTAATAATCCCCTAAAGGGCTGCCTTGCAATAAGTCTCCGTTATCCACCAGTACGCTGTTATCCACTTCATTGCGAGCTAGTTCAATGAGGGTGGCGGTTTTAACCAGTCCCACTGAATCATCCATAGTATTAGTATAATAATTAAAGTTAAGAATATTAGCGTGCAGGTCGGTGGTTTCTAAAATACGAAGATTCACCTTGGTATTTTCGTTTGTTCCTATATTGCCCGTGTCGTCAATTACTTTTGAGTTTTGATTGGGGTCTTTATTATCAGAATCCAGTTCTAAATCACAAGCAGCCAAGGCACTCATGGCCACGCATAAGGCCAAGGGTTTCATCCATGGTTTCATGTTACTGTCCTATCCATTGAAAAATCAGTGAACAGGATGCTAGTTTTACACTGTGACAAGGGTGTTAATTATTTGTGTTGGTTTTCTTACGCTTTAATGACAGGCAGGTTTAACAAAGCCTTATTTTTAAATGCAATTGAAAGGATTGAATTTGGGAAAGTTTAAAGAGCCTCTTAAAAATGTAACAATGCTAAGAGCTACCCCCTTTAGCGTAGCTTTTAATCGATTGGGTTTTTCAAGATAATTTAATACATCCCATATGTCTGTGCAAACAATATCAGAGGCCATTAAAGTTTGGGTGTATAGACCTTCTTCTTGCAATAGGGCAATGCCCAGCATCGCATGTTTAAGCATCTCTTTATCATTAAGCCATTGCCCACAGATAGGGTTGTATTTGCACCAAGGTGATTAAGGTAAGCCAATTTATTTAGGGGTTGATCAATGGTGGATAAATTTAAAACCGTGCAATTAACCCCTTCAAGTTGTTTAGTCGCACTGCCATAGGTATCGCTCGCGAGTACATAAAATTGCACGAATTCGCTTAATTGACTTATCTTTTGAGCCATCTTTGGAGTCAGTTTTCCATCAATGGCCAATGTGTCGTTGTAATCAAGAGTCACATGCTTGATTTTTATCTTGTCTCGCCCGGGTATGTCTATTTCAACGTAATTGCCTTTAATCGGTTCGAATTTTTTTTGGGGAGTGTATTTGAACCCATGTGAATGGGGAGTTGCATTATATAAAGTTTAATGACAGGGATGTGACAATTCAAAGGAAGGTTAGACTTACAAAATTTAGTTTGTCACAGGTCGGCTAAAGCCGTTGGAGGTAATGCAATTGTTATTTTGTGCTGTTAGCCTAATAGGTAAACTAGAGTTTGGAGGCTTTATCTTGAGGCTTTCTTCCGAATATACCGACCCAAAATAACACCTCAAACACTAAGCCCAAGATAAAAAACACTGCGCCCCCAGCGGGAATACCAAATACATAGCAACCAATGGCCATGAAAAAACACAATAGAGTTAAGAAAATTCGCTTTAGTATCTTCATGTTCGTCATCCTTGAGTCATGTGGGCTGATTTTTCTCATAATGCATCAATTCAGTAAACTAGCGTGAGGCCAGTTTACTGAAAAGTGAAGCGGTTGTATGCGACTACATAGCCTTATTAAACGCTTGGCGGCGTAGCTTCCATTTATGCGTTTCTTCAATTAATAATAATAGCAGTGCCACCCCCGCCAACCAAGACCATTGGCTAAGGGTAACAGGCTGCATCTCTAATACGTCTCGCAACCCGGGTAGATACATCACCCCAACGTGTATGGCTTGAGCTAAGGGAACCGCGATCAGCAATAGTGGATTAGAGAACCATGACATTTTAAATAAGGATTGGGTTTCACTGCGGCTGCTTAAAGCATGAATGTTGCCAAACATGACCATTAATAAAAGTGTTAAGTTACGAGCTTCAGCTTCACTTACGCCTAAATAATTCAGCGTTGCCACCACAGCAAATGCCAATAGGCCCATGCTGCCACCAATGACTAAAACATGTTCAATAATGTGTTTTTCAAAAATGGCTTCACTGGGTTTTCTAGGAGGCTTTAATAGCTCTGAACCTTCTTTGGGTTCAAATGCCAAAGCAACATCTTGTACACCATTGGCCACTAAATTTAGCCATAACAGTTGCACAGCCGTCAGTGGCATGGCCAAGCCTGCGCTAATGGATAAAAAGAATAATAAAAGGGCTGAAAACCCAGTGGCTACTAATAATGCAATGACTTTTCGAATGTTGTTATAAACAATTCGCCCTTGCTCAATGCCGTTAACAATAGAGGCAAAGTTATCATCGGTAATAATCAGTTGCGCGGTTTCTTTGGCCACGTCGGTGCCACGTTTTCCCATGGCGACCCCTACATTACTCTCTCGCATGGCAGGCGCATCATTTACACCATCCCCGGTGACTGCCACAAAGTGGCCACTGGTCATAAATGATTTAACAATTTGTTGTTTTTGCTGAGGCTCAATGCGAGCAAATACACGACAGGTAAAGATTAATTTATCGATTAAGCCATGCTTGCCCTGAGGGTCTTGTTCATTGGCTAGACGAATCATGTCACCAGTCACTACGTCATTTTCCGGTTTGCACAAGCCCAGTTCAATAGCAATGGCTTTGGCGGTAGCTGGATGGTCACCTGTTACCATGGCCACTTCAATGCCCCCTTGTCGACAGCGGCTAATGGCTTTCTTGGCTTCAGGACGCACTGGGTCAATCATGGCCACCATGCCCATAAATACCATGTTACTTAGATTCTCAATCACGCCCACACGGTTTACTTTGCGTTTGGCCAAAGCAATAATGCGATAACCATTGGCGGCCACTTGGTTAAATTGACGTTCAATTTTTTCTGCATCTATGGCTTGCTCTTTACCGTCCACCAACATAGTGGCACACATGCTGAGAATTTTTTCAGGGCTGCCTTTAACATGCAATGAAATATTTTCATCGTTTAGATTGTAGCTGGCACTAAAGGCATTTTCTGATTCGTAAGGAATGAGGTCCACTTGATTGTTTTGGGACGTTATTTCGCTTACCGATAACTTTACTTTTTTAGCCAACACTAAAAAGGCCACGTCTACTATGTCACCACTTGATGTCCATTCGTTGCCGCCATATTCCAAATGGCTTTCATTGGCTAATACACCACAAGTACAAAGATCAATGACCCCTTGATTTGATTGCTCGCTAGATGGAGTTGAATTGGCTTTCGTTGAATTAGATGGTTCGCTTTCGGGATTAATTAACGCTCCGCCAGGGGCTACCCCTTCACCACTGATGTCATAAGACTGGCCATTAGGAAGTAATATTTTGCGAATGGTTAATTCATTTACTGTAAGGGTGCCGGTTTTATCTGAACAAATAAACGTACAAGAACCCAAGGCTTCTACCGCAACTAGCTTTCTAATAATCACATTCAGTTTTGCCATGCGCCCCATGCCAATGGATAAGGCCACGGTTAATGCAGCAGGCAAACCCTCTGGAATGGCCGATACCGCTAAACCAATGGCCACCATGGCCATAGCTTCAATACTGTAACCGCCTCGCAATAACATAATGCCCACTAACAATAAGATGGCCACCAAAATGGCGGCGGCGGTTTGATAAGTAAAGCGACGAATTCGAATCATCAACGGCGGTTCACTGTTGTGCTGTTGCCCTAATAGGTGGGCAATTTTACCTAACTGAGTGTCCATGGCTGTGGCCACTACCGTGCCCATGCCACGGCCACGGGTCACCATGGTACCGGCAAAACACATGGCACTTTGTGCACTAATGGCTTGGCTGGCATCACTGCAACCTTGGGCAGACTTTTGAGTGGCCACCGATTCTCCAGTGAGCATTGATTCATCAATGCCTAAATCTCGGCTGCTCATTAGTTTTAAATCGGCGGGTATTTTATCCCCCGATTCCAACACCACGTAATCTCCTGGTACCAGTTGCTCAATTTCTATTTGCAAACTAATGCCATCACGAATGACCCGGGCATGACCTTGCACTAATTGTCGTAAGGCGGCAGCTGAACGTTGTGCTGAATATTCTTGGTAGGTGCCTATGAAGGCATTGAGCAAGAGTACCAACAGAATAAAAACACTGTTGGCGACTTGATTTAAACTAAAAGACGCAACGGCGGCAATCAGTAAAATATAAATAAAAGGGCTAGAAAACTGCCCCATAAAAATACGCAGCACACCGGGTAAGGGGGCTTCGGGTAAGCGGTTTAAACCATATTGAAGCAGCCGCTTTTGCGCTTCATTTGAGGAAAGCCCATGGGGCTCTACGGGTGAAACCGCATTCATGAAATACTCCCTTATTTCTATAATTTATCGATTTTATACATTAATTTAATGGTTAAGTGATGCTTAAATATTTTATATTTCGACTTCTTCACCCAGTTCGGGCACCCGCACGGGCCATATCAACTTATCTTTGATGTGCATGCGCATACAATCTGCGGCACAACGTTCGCCATGTGTTACGTATACTTGATCGGGTGCTTGCTCTAGGTGACCCAGCCAATTTAATATTTCTTGATAATCCCCATGAGCGGATAACCCACTTAAATTATGTACTTGTGCTTTTACTGGGAAGTACTGCCCATGAATTTTTACTTCTTGAGCGCCGTTCACAATGGCCTGACCACGAGTGCCCGCAGCTTGATAGCCCACAAATACTAGGCTGTTTCTATAATTGCCCAATAAGCCTTTCATATGGTGCAACACGCGCCCGCCACTGGCCATGCCCGAGGCACTAATAATCACCGCTGGAAATGTTTTTTCATTCAAGGCAATGGATTCTTGTGCGGTGCGCACATAGTGGGTCATGTCATCTATTTGTTCGCAGTCTTGGGCGCTTAATTTATGGCCCTGATTAAAGCGTTTATAAACTTCGGTTGCGCTAATGGCCATGGGGCTATTTAAGTACACGGGTACACTGGGAATACGACCGGCTAATTTTAGTCTTGAAATGTGATACAAAATTAATTGGGCACGGCCCACCGCGAAAGCGGGAATTAAAACGGTGCCTCCGCGAGCGGCGGTTTCTTTTATGATATTTTCTAGTATTTTTTCGGTATTTTCTATTTTGTGTAAGCGGTCTCCATAAGTGGATTCCACCACCATGACATCGGCGCGTTTAATAGGTTTAGGGTCGTGTAGCATGAGGTCGCGATAACGCCCAATGTCACCGCTAAAAACCAAGCGGCGCTCACCATCATCAATATGAACGGCGCAGGCTCCTAAAATGTGACCCACTTCGGTGAGCATAAACGTTACCGATTTTTTTTTGGTTTTGCCTATGGTTTCAAAATGATTAATCGATACTTTTTTTATTTGGGTTAATACTTGGCGAGCATCTTTCTCGGTATATAAGGGTTTTGCAACGGCGTGCTTACTGAATTTGTGTTTGTTGGCAAAGTTAGCGTCTTCTTCTTGTAAAAAACCTGCGTCGGGTAATAAAATGTTGCATAGCTCTTTGGTACCAGCGCTGCAATAAATGGGGCCTTTAAAGCCTTGTTTCATGAGTGCGGGTAAATAGCCGCTATGGTCAATATGAGCATGAGTAAGAATAACAGCATCTAAATTTTTGGCGTCTACTTCTAGCGGTTTCCAATTACGATCACGTAATGCTTTAACCCCTTGATACAGCCCGCAATCTACTAATATGCGTAACCCTTTCGCTTGTACCAAATATTTTGAGCCGGTTACGGTATCGGTGGCCCCTAAAAAAGTTAACTTCATATTAATGCCTATTCTTTAACCCAAACCCTTAGTTAAATATTTACACAACTAGCGTCCCAATATCCCAATCTAGATCAAGTAAATACAGATATTTTTAGTCTAGACTTCAATAAAGAAGATAGAATTACACAATATGAATTTTAAGTTTTTACAATTAAAGCGCATTGGTATAGATACCCACCAAGAACCTGTGGTGTACATGCGTAAAGATTGCCATATATGCCAAGCAGAAGGTTTTAGCGCCCAAAGCCGTGTGAAAATAATACTGGGTAAACATCATATTATTGCCACTTTAAGCGTAGTAACCGGAGACTGGCTGAGCCATAAAGAAGCAGGGTTAAGCGAAGTGGCTTGGTTACTGTTAAATGCCAAAGAAGGGGATAAAGCAACCTTTGCGCACCCACGACCCGTAGACTCCATGAGTGCAGTTCGAGGTAAATTGTACGACCAAGCACTAACCCAAGAATCCGCCAGTGCCATCATTAATGATATCAATCAAGGGCGTTACAGTGATATTCAGCTGGCCGCTTATATAACCGCTTGTTCTGGGCAACGATTAAGCATTGAGGAAACCATTTATATTACCCGCGCCATGGTTGACAGTGGTCAGCGATTTAACTGGCCCCAAGAGCGCGTGCTAGATAAACATTGTGTGGGTGGCCTACCAGGCAACCGTACCACCCCTATTGTGGTGGCCATTGTGGCAGCTAACAATTTGGTTATGCCTAAAACTTCAAGTCGTGCCATTACTTCTCCCGCTGGTACGGCCGACACCATGGAATGCCTTACAGATGTCACGCTATCGTTTGAGCATATGAACCAAGTGGTCACCCATGAAGGTGCTTGCCTTGCTTGGGGGGGCTCCGTTGCGTTAAGCCCTACTGACGACATTATCATCAGGGTTGAGCGCGCCCTAGATTTAGACAGTGAAGGGCAAATGGTGGCATCGGTGATTTCAAAAAAAATCGCCGCGGGTTCCACTCATGTTTTAATTGATATTCCGGTGGGCCCCACCGCGAAAGTGCGCAGCTTACTCATGGCGCAACGCTTGGCAAAATTGCTCACCTGCACCGCCGAAAAACTAGGTTTAGTGGTTAAAACCATTATTAGTGACGGCAGTCAGCCTGTGGGCAATGGCATTGGCCCCGCACTTGAAGCCCGTGATGTATTACAGGTTTTGAAAAATGAATCTCAAGCGCCACCTGATTTACGTCAACGAGCACTGACGTTAAGTGCTGCCTTATTAGAGATGGGTGGGGTTTGTTGTCCTCGTGAAGGTTTAGCCCTTGCGGAAAAAACACTCAATAGTGGCCAAGCGCTCACTAAATTCTTATCCATTTGCCAAGCACAAGGGGGCTTAAAAGAGTTAACCCTTGCGCCTTTTCAACATGTGGTGAAAGCCAGTAAAGCCGGGGTGATTAATTCGTTTAATAATCGCATTATTTCAAGGTTAGCCAGTTTAGCAGGCGCCCCTAATGCCATGGCTGCGGGCCTTGATTTGCACGTTAAATGTGGTGAGAAAGTTCAAAAAGGCACCCCCCTAATGACCATACATGCCCAGGCTCAGGGGGAGCTAGAATACGCCATGGCTTTCTTACATGAACACGATGATGCCATTTTAATTTGTGAAGACACCGTCTTGTAATGCTTGTTTACACGACATCGACGGTAATGGAATGAATATGAAACCTTTATTATTTGATTTGAACCAACACACTGAACTGGCGCATAAATTATGCACCGGCTTAGAGGCCCAAACCGCGCAATATGAGTTGCGTTTGTTTCCCGATGGCGAAAGCTATATTCGCTGTTTAGATGATGTGAAAGAGCGAGATATTTATATTCTTTCACACCTGCATCACCCTAATGAAAAAATTCTGCCTTTGCTATTGCTGGCCAATACTTTAAACGATTTAGGGGCACGCAGTGTGGGATTAATCGCCCCTTATTTATCTTACATGCGCCAAGATGTGCGTTTTCATGAAGGGGAGGGCATTACCTCTCGTTATTTTGCCAAACTGTTAAGTGGCCATTTAGATTGGCTGATCACCGTTGATCCTCACTTGCACCGCTATAAAAGTCTAGATGAAATATATTCCATAAAAAACAGGTCACTCACCAGTGTTGATAGTATTGCAGGCTACATAAAACAAACTATAAATAACCCGGTGATTATCGGCCCCGACGGCGAGAGTAAACAATGGGTCGAAAAAGTGGCCAATGTGGTGGGGTGTCCGTTTGAGGTATTAAGTAAACATCGCTATGGGGACAAAGATATACGTATATCCATTCCTCATGTTGAAAATTATGTGGGTCACACACCCGTGCTGGTAGACGATATTATTAGTACAGGAAAAACCATGATACTGGCGGCACAACATTTAACAGACGCAGGACTGCCCACACCCACTTGCGTGGCCGTGCACGGCGTTTTTGCTGCAGGTTCATTGCAAGAAATGATGGATCAAGGTTTACAGGTCGTTACTTGTAATAGCATTGAGCACGAAAGCAACCAAATAGATTTAAGCGAATTATTATGCGAAGGAATTAAGGGTTTAAAAAAGTAAGCAGTATGAAGCATCAAGAAAATAAATAAAAATAGCGTCAGGGTATTAAGGATAAATTCAAATGAGTTCTATAGACAATCAGGCAAATGATTTGCGCCAGCAATACCCTATTTTTAAAAAATGGGCGCAAGGGTTTGGTGTCATTAAACATGCGGCCCAAACTCAAGTAACGGTTTTTAACGAAATTAAGCACGCTAACCTTTCCCTTGAAACGGCCCTGCCTTTATTGGAAGCGGCTGATCGCATATGCAATCAAGCCATGTGGCTGGTGGTGCATATGACCTATGCCAAGCAAGTTAAATTAAATGGTGACTCTTTAGATAGTGAAGATTTTAAAAGCGACCCACAAGGGCATACCGGGGGCTCGTTAAATATGGTGCCCGCTTATGTGGGGTACTTAACTGCCAATGCCCTAAGCCAAGACAGCCGAGAATGGGTCATGGGGCAAGGCCATTGTGTGGCGGCCATTGATTCAGTGAATTTACTTATGGATAACGCCTTGCCGCTTCATCAGCAATGTTACCCATTAACCGATTCGGGCCTTAGCCGTTATGTCAGTGACTTTTACAGCTATGCCATTGACGAAAAAGGCTCACCTGCTTCCCCGGTGGGCAGTCATGTTAATGTGAATACCGCTGGCGCCAGTTTGGAAGGGGGCTATTTGGGTTTTGCCGGTTTGCACTATGTACACCAAAGCGTACCGGGGGAAAAACTGGTGGCTTTTTTAAGTGACGGTGCTTTTGAAGAGCAGCGGGGCAGCGATTGGGCGCCACGTTGGTGGCGAGCTGAAGATTGTGGGCTGGTTAGCCCCATTATGATTGCCAACGGCCGACGCATTGATCAACGCACCACCAGCGAGCAATTAGGCGGGGTGGATTACTTTGCTCGTCATTTAAGTCTTCATAATTTTGCCCCTGATATTTTTGACGGCCGCGACCCCAGTGCTTTTGCGGTGCAAATACTCAAGCAAGAACGCTTACTAAAAGAAGCCAGTGAGCGCATTAAGAGCGGTCAATTATCTTACCCAGTTAAATTGCCCTATGGCATTGCCGATACTGAAAAAGGCTATGGTTTTTATGGGGCTGGCACCAATGCCGCACACGGCACCCCTTTACCCAATAACCCAAAAAGTCATGACGCATCACGCTTATTGTTTCAAAAATCTTGCGAGCATTTATTTGTACCCGAAAACACATGGCGCCAAGCGGCCTCTGTATTGAATAATCACGCTAGCAATCAACGACTAAAAGAGCGTGACATTGCTTTGCAGCAAGACTTCGTAAAAGCACAAATAGTGCCTTTTACAGAGATTGACACTAAAGGCGTCAGTTCCCCCATGGCCAGCCTAGATGGGACGTTTTTAAACATTGTAAAAAACAACCCTCATTTGCGAGCACGTATTGCCAATCCAGATGAACTGCGCTCTAACCGATTCAATGCAAGTTTAGATTTTCTTAAACACAGAGTGAGCAGTGTAGAAAACAAAGAAGATGAAGCCATTGATGGTGCGGTCATTACCGCACTGAATGAAGAGGCAGTTATTTGTTCGGTATTAGCCAACCGTTCGGGAATCAACATTGCCATCAGCTATGAAGCGTTTGCGGCAAAAATGTTGGGGGCACTGCGTCAGAAAATAATTTTCTCACGCCACCGAAAAGAAGCAGGTATTAAAACCCCTTGGTTGTCTATTCCGGTTATTGCGACATCTCATGTGTGGGAAAATGGTAAAAATGAACAAAGCCACCAGGACCCTGTGTTTTGCGAAGCCATGATGGGGGAAATGTCAGACGTATCAAGAGTGGTCTTTCCTGCAGACAGTGCCAGCGCCATGCATTACTTAGCCCAGTGTTACCAAAGTCACGGGCAAATTTTTAGTATGGTGATCCCCAAGGGGAAAGTGCCCAACCAATTTACCCAACAGCAAGCATTGCAACTCTGTGAGCAAGGGGCCATTAATTTATCAGCAAAACAGGAATCACCGCTCAGCGATGAATTACAAATCATAGCCATAGGCAGCTATCAATTAATGCAGGCTCAAAAAATAGTGTCAGTCTTAAACCAGCATCAGCATGCCTGCAGCTTAATATACATCAGCGAACCGGGGCGTTTTCGCCAAGCAAGAGACGAATGGGAAGTGGAATTTATTCATTCATCACAATCCATTAACGCATTGTTTGGCCACGCTAAACACCGATTATTTTTGTGTCACGGGCGCCCTGAGTGCTTTTTAGGGGTGTTACGGCCACTGGATTTAGGCCCTAAAAATACCCGCGCACTGGGCTATATAAATCGCGGCGGCACCTTAGATAGCCTTGGAATGCTATTCGCGAATCAATGCACTTGGGCCCATGGGTTAGCAGCCATAATGGAAATGGATGTTCAATATAAAAATGTTTTAAGCCAAGAGCAATTAAACGCCGTTAAGGGCCAAGGAGACCCTTATTGCATCATAGGCAATTCTGTGTGAGTTTGAATGGTCGCCTCTTATGAGGCGTTTAATTTTGTGCACTTCAAGAGCATATTATTTAGCCTTATTACAATTAGTTAAGGGCAATAAAAGCCGTGCCTATGCCTGAACTTTTTGATGAATCAAACAACTCATCGTGATCCTTAATATACAAGCTGGCAATGGCTTCATTCACCAGCTTTCCATCCACAGTTAAATCTTGTATACGTATTTTATACTTTTCATTATTGTCATTAAAACTGGTGACTTTATAAGTGTCGTTATTACGAATTAGGGATGAAACCGCAGGGTTGTTACCGTTTAAAATGAGTGTGCCTTCTTGGCTTTTGTCTTTGTGAAAGTACACTCGCAGTTTTATTTTTCCATCATCCTTGGCTTTTAATATTGATAAGCCTGCCAAAACATCTTCAATAGACTGGTCCATGCTGCTTATTTTGTTGGTTTCCAATTCAATAAGTTGGGCTTTTAATTGCTTTATTTTGTTTTCAATAACCGTTAATGATTGAAGGTTCGCTACTTTGTTATTTTTTAAATTCAGTAACTGCTGGGCATCTATGACATGATTGCTATTGAAAGATTCTTGATTGGTACTCACATACATGCCTTTTTTAATGTCATCTCTTAAGTAATTTTCTGCTAGCAATTTGGCTTCTACCCTTGGGATTAAATACTTATCAATGGCCACATCCCAGCCAATAAAAATCACTAAGCCGCCCAACACCGACACGATGGCGCTTATTAATACCGCTTTCTTTATCTCTTCCATGCCTACTTCTCCAAACAGTATGTTGCGCATTTAGGCGTTTTATCTTTTGCTGGCCAACTTTAACACAGCTCCAGAAGGGCGAAAAGGTAAGCTTAACGGGCGGATCTTTGTAATTCATGGGCGTAATTCATGGTTAGTGAATGCTGAAAAGCGCCTTAAGATTCAGTTAAGTTTCGCGGTGCAATCTGTTTACCACACACATTGCGAGCCTTAATAACATGAGCAACCACCAAAACGCAGGCCAACTTATTCATTCATCCACTGCGTCCTCTCTCACTGATAAATCCATTGTCCAGCCGCTACCTCAGATAAAAGCCCCGCTGGCTTTGGTTTCAGGTGTTGCCGCTCAGTCAGGTGTTCGGTTGCTGGCCGTCCAGCACCCGCAACGTACTGTGGTGGAAGGCTTCATTAAAGGTATTTTTAAGATCCATCATCAGGCGCAGGTTAGCCATTTTTTACCCGAATTATTCGCGGTTTTTAATGAGCAAGGTCAGCCACAAAGTGCCTTAGGCATTAAGTGCGCATCACAAGGTCATTTGTACTTAGAACATTATCTAAATGAGCCCATTGAAAACTTGCTTAACAATACCCTAGGGCAAGCGATTAAGCGAAGTGACGTGGTGGAAATTGGTAATTTGGCGTCTCAAAACTCAGCAAGCTGCAAAGCATTATTTGCTCATATTACCCAGCATTTACAAGAACAGAATGTTAAGTGGATTACCTGTACTGGCACCACCACATTGCGAGTGGTGTTTAAGCGGTTAGGCATAAAGGCATTGCCTATTCATAAAGCAGACCAGAACCGTTTGGGTGACGAGCAGTATTCATGGGGAAATTATTACCAAAATGACCCCCAAGTGATGCTGATTAACGTGGCTAAAACCAACCAACACTTTAAACAGTTAAAAAAAGCCACTGAACAAAAAAACCTCACTCATTAATTGATATTACAAAATTAAAACGGAATTAACTTATGAACAGCTTGTTTAATCAACTTGAAATACGCGCTCAAAATATGCCTGATGGTCTGGCGTTAGTGTCAGGAGAACGGTTAGTAAGCAATATTGATTTATTAGCTCAAATTAATGGCCTTGCCACCCAGCTTAAGCAAACCCAACTGTCTTGTGTCGGTTTGTATATGGATAACAGCATTGAATGGATAGTGGCTGATCTTGCTGCCATGAAATTAGGGTTAACGTTAATTCCTATACCGCTATTTTTTAGTGAGCAGCAAATTAGACACTTAGTAAACGATGCCGGTATTCAAGCGGTCATCACTCAAGCTGAGTGGATTCATAATTTTGATTATTTTCAACCAGTTAATTTACCCAGCATGCAGTTGTTAATGCTTAACAATGCCCAGCAACCCAATTTAGCCCAATTAGAAAAAGTGGCAAAAATCACCTATACATCAGGCTCTACCGGTAATCCAAAGGGGGTTTGTTTATCAACTAAAAATCTAGACGAAGTCACAAAGGCCTTGGCAACAGGCATAGACGGATTGGGTATTCGTCATCACTTATGCGTCATGCCACTGGCCACTTTATTAGAAAATATTGCTGGTGTGTATGTGCCTTTATTAATGAACAGCAGTATTCAAGTGGAGCCATTATCAAAACTGGGTTTTACCAATAGCTCAAGCTTTGACAGTGTGCAATTTATGCGCTGCGTGGAGCTGACTCAGCCAGGCAGTGTAATTTTACTGCCGCAATTATTAACCAGTCTCATTGAATTAAAAGAGCAATTTCCACGCTGCTTTAATAGCTTAAAATTTGCTGCAGTGGGAGGCGGAAAAAGTGCCAAAGCGGCACTAGATAAAGCGCAAGAATTGGGCTTACCTGTGTATGAAGGTTACGGGTTATCTGAATGTGCCTCAGTGGTGAGTTTAAATAACCCTGCCCACCATAAAGCAGGCAGCGTCGGTAAGGTGTTACCCCATACCAAAGTGCGCATCAGTGATGAAGGAGAGATCATCGTCACCGGTCAAGCCATGCTGGGTTACCTAGGGTTAGATGACTTGAATAAGGCTCTTGATAATGAGGAAGTATACACAGGAGATCTGGGTCACATAGATGCTGAGGGGTATTTGTATATCTCGGGGCGTAAGAAAAATCTTATTGTTAGCAGTTTTGGTCGCAACATCTCACCTGAATGGGTGGAGTCGGAATTACAACTTGCCCCACAAATTGCCCAAGTGGCCATTTTTGGTGATGCCAAACCCTGGTTAAGTGCAGTGGTGACTCCGGGAATTAACAGCACCTTTGAAGATATAGATAAGGTGATTGCACGTTGCAATGAACGCCTACCGGATTATGCGAAAATTAAATCTTGGCTTAAGGGCCAGCAACCTTTTAATGCTCAAAATATGCAACTGACCGACAACGGTCGCCTGCGTCGTGAGAATATTTTTCAAGCTTACCAGTCCCAACTAAACGCCCTATATGCTGGTGTTTAACACTTATTAATACAGGGTACCTTAGAAGCGCAAAGCCAGAAAATCCTCTAGGGCAATATTTTAAGCTGCCCTTAAGAAAGCATGGGCAAGATACCCATCAAGACAGCGCTTCACATTAACTTATTCACGCACACTAGGCGGCACACTATGCAAAGCACTTACTTTAAAGAACAAACTGCCCTTGATTCATCCTCTTGCCAATTAGAAAAGCTTTTACAAAATACTCTTATTGCTCGGCAAGAAAACCAATGGGTTGACCAAGACACCATTACCAAAGCCAAGCATCAATTACAGAAAAATGGCTGGGTATTGTTAAGGGGCTTCTACCATGACCTTGCCGCGTTTAGTGCCTTAGTGAGCCACTTCTGCAGCAAGCTGACCTTTGACCCAGCACGGGAATTTACCAATGATACCGCTCAAAAAGTAGACGCGGGTACCCAAGCCATTGGTTTGCACATTGAAAATGGCAACACCCCTTTTCCGCCGGATTTGGTGGCTTTTTACAGTCGTAAAAGTGCTTTAGTGGGATCACAAACCACCTTGTGTGACGGGCAACAAATATTTAATGCTATGCCTAGCCATTTATTATCTTTGTTTGAAAATAATATGGTGGTGTCGCGCACATTGCCTGAAGCCTTATGGAAGCGATATGTGGCTAACGAACACCCTCTTATTGATGACCCAGAACAAGTCACCCAACAGCGCTTACAAGAATTGATGGGGATGTTGCCAGGACAAACTGGAACGGTTAATGATCAAGGAGAGCTTTATTATCGATTATGTTTTTCGCCCATTTTAGTGAACTCCCAAAGTGGCCAGCGTGCCTTTGCCAACGCCATATTAGGCCCTTCTTTTAATTATCAAGCGCCTAACTACGAATTTGAAGATGGCCAGCAATTAGATGAGCACACCAAATCAGAAATAGCTGTCCTTGCTGAACAATGCACCCTAGAGCTAGCTTGGCAAGACGGTGACATGGTGCTTATTGATAACACGCGCGTGATGCACGGACGTCGCGCCATAGAAGGTGATCCCAGTGAGCGCCAGTTAGTCATTGCCATGGGCAGTCACTGATCAGTATTTCATATTGGCTTTTAAGATTCATTTAAGACTCAAGATGGATACTAGAGCCCTCACAAGACACTTTACTTGGAAGCATTATATGAAGACTCAACACATTACCGCTTTAATTACAGGTGCAACCGGTGGCATAGGTCGGAGTTTTTCACAATACCTAGTGCAATCTGGAGCACGCATTATTATGGTGGCTCGAAACACCACTGCGCTTAAAGAATTGCAAAATGAACTGCGCACTCAAATGGTGGTGAAATCCAATCAAGTACATTTCTTTGCCTGTGATTTATTAAAAGGTGAAGATCGTCAAGCCTTGATTGAACATGTTGAAGGGTTTGAATGGCCGGTAAATACGTTAATTAATAACGCCGGTGATAATGAATTTTCCTTGTTTGAAAATTTAACCGAGCAACGCATTGAAAAAATAATAAACCTTAATACTCTTAGCCCTATGTTGTTAAGCCGTGGGTTGATGCCTCATTTAAGCCAACAAAAACAAGCACAAATTGTCAATGTTGGCTCAACCTTTGGCAGCATTGGATATCCAGGGTACAGCGCTTATTGTGCCAGTAAATATGCGTTAAGAGGTTTTTCTGAAGCGTTAAGACGAGAATTATCTGACGGCCCAATTACCGTAAAATATCTTTCTCCAAGAGCCACAAACACTCGCCTAAATAGCGCCAATGTGTTAGCCATGAATAAAGAGCTAAACGTAGCCATGGACTCTACACATGTGGTAGCCCAGCAATTAATGAATTTACTAAATGGTCCGCATCATGAGTTGTTTATTGGTTGGCCGGAAAAATTTTTTAGTAAGTTAAATCAAATCATGCCTAACTTGGTGGGCAGGTCGATTACCAAGCAACTGCCAGTGATTCGCCGTTATGCTCAGCAAGGCCAATGAAACCCGCGTTAAAATTTAGTTTGCAAACAAACCACAACCATCATTGATTAGGTGAATGAAATGAAAAGTACACTGCTGATGAAGACCCTTGCTTTTACTTTTATGTGCACTATTTATATTTTTAGTTTATCGCAAGTGTCGGCAAGCCCCCTTAATGGGAGCGCAGTCAATACAGCATTAAGCAAACAACATTCGTTATTGGCGATTCAAAGCCAGTGGTTATTGGCATTGGAATCTAACGAGGGTCAAGAAAAACGTTTTTATGAATTGCAAGCGGTGGCTAGGAAGATGTTTAAGTTAAGTATAAAGCACCCCAAGGATGTGCAGTTGAAAGCTTGGAGTGGTGTGATGCTTGGCTCATTTTCTGGTGCCAGTATAAAAGGGCGCGGCGAACATGTGGCAATATTTGCTAAACGCATGTTGGAAAGCGCGCAAGATAAACAACTGGATATCTTAGATACCAGTTACTTGGTTAACGGTATGAGTGCTCGTAACGCTTTACAAAAAGCCCTGGCGTATAATCCAAGTGGTGTGGATATTAATCAGTACTACGGTGCCTTTCTACCAGAAAGCCAAGGTAAAATGTTAGCCATTAATAAGGGGTTCAATACAGATAAATCGACTCAAGAGGTTACGCACGCCATCAATTAACTGGCACAATAGGGTTATTAAAGGATGGGCGTAAAATCACCATATAATACGCCATCCATGGGGCACTTTTCATTGAAAAAGCACTCTTAATAACTCTAATTATAAACGATGGCGCTCATGAGAATATTACTGGTTGAAGACGATGATTTACTGGGTAACGGCATTAAAAAATCCTTAACCCGCGAAGGATATCAAGTAGATTGGTTAATGGATGGCAAGCAAGGTTTAGCCGCTCTTAAAAGCGATTCGTTTGATTTGCTCTTGCTTGATCTAGGTTTGCCCGGCATGGGAGGCTTAGAGTTATTAAGCGCCATTCGAAAGCAACACAATTCAACCCCCGTGTTAATTTTAACCGCTCGAGACACACTGGATGACAAGATAGAAGGCCTAGACAGTGGCGCCGATGACTACCTTGTGAAACCTTTTGAAATGGCAGAACTTAAGGCCCGTATGCGCGCCTTAAGTCGCCGCCAACACGGTCATAGTGAACCGACAATAGAATATGGACGAATTCACGTGAACCCAGCCAGTATGGAAGTTAAATTAGATGGCGAAGAAGTAGAGCTAGGGCGCCGAGAATTTACCTTGTTAATGGAGTTTATTAATCATCCCGGGCAAATACTCTCTAGAGTGAAATTAGAAGACGTAGTGTACGGCTGGGATGGCGATGTAGAAAGCAATAGCATTGAGGTGCACATTCATCATCTTCGTAAAAAGCTTTATCCTGAATTTATTAAAACCGTGCGTGGCATGGGTTACAAAGCAGAAAAACCAACATGACTGAAGCAAGCACCGTCACACCTAATAAAAAACAATATTCTATACGCCGCTACCTGACCTTTAACTTAATCAGTTGGGCGTTGGTGATGACGGTACTGCCTGGCATCTTGGTGTACTTTGATGCCGCCCATGAAGTAGAAGAGATTTTTGATGCAAACCTTGCCCAGTCTACTCGTATTTTGCACGGTATCATTAATCGAGAAAGCATCGAACATAAACAAGAAATACTGGATTCATTGCATTTAAAAGACAGCCTTGAAGATGATTACGCCCACGACTACGAACGCAAGCTGGCCTTTCAAGTTTGGGACGGTGAGGAGTTGGTGATCAAATCTCCATTTGCACCCAGTAGTCCCTTGTCTAAATTGCAACCCGGCTTTGCCTTCATAGATATTGATGGTAAACAATGGCGAGCATTCTCCTTGTATTCAGTACATGATAAATGGTGGTTGATATTAGCCGAGCGCACCGATATTCGTGGCGAGCTCACCAATGATATTTCTAATAACCACATATTGCCCATTTTTATTTTCATTCCTATTTTAACGCTACTGGTGTGGTTTATAACTAAGAAGGGATTGGCGCCTTTGTATCGCATTGGTAAAACCGTGCGACAACGACATTACCGAAATTTAGAAACCGTAGAAGATCAGCAGGCGCCGCTTGAAGTAAACGATTTATTAATTGAAATTAACCATTTATTTAGCCGTTTAAATGAAGCTCACCAACGTGAGAGACGTTTTATAGGAGACGCAGCTCATGAATTACGCACTCCCTTAGCTTCATTATTAATTCATACCGAAAATGCCATTGATGAAAGCGATAATTTAGATCAACAAGAGAGCTTGATCAGCATGAAGCAGGGCATATCTCGGCTTTCTCATTTGGTGGCGCAATTGTTATCCCTGAGTCGCAGCGAGGGAGAGTTAAATAAAGAAAAGTTTTCTAAGTTGAATGCTGGGCAGTTATGCGAAACCACGTTTAAAATGCTCCAAGAGAAAGCCCAGCAAAAGCAGCAAAACTTTAGCCTTAAGATTTTAAATGAAGCTTGCCTAATAGAAGGTAATGGCGCACTGCTGCAAAGCCTATTGCGCAATATTATCGATAATGCCATTCGTTATTCCCCCATAAATGGCCAAGTAAAAATTGAATGTTTAATCAAGCATGAGAAAGTTGTGATTAAAATAAGTGATTCAGGACCGGGCATTCCTTTGGAGTTAAGAGAGCGCGTAACAGAGCGTTTTTATCGCGTGACCGGCTCGGGCCAACAAGGCTCAGGTTTGGGATTATCGATCGTTGATAAAATTGCTGATGTTCATAATGCTAAATGGCGCTTATTGGATTCTGATTTGGGCGGCTTGTGTGTGAGCTTTGAGTTTGAATTGTACAAAGAATAGAATTTCACTTCATGTGGTCACTTAACTTGTGGGTTCTATGGTGAACCCATGAGAAGCCAGCCAAACAAAGGCGTTTTCATCATCATGAAAGCACATACGATCAATGGTGAACTGAGTCTTATTGATCATCTGTTGCACATGCATTTTCTTTAATGCACTGGGGCTGTAAATTTCGGCAACTTTATTTAAGTTATTACCAGCAAGCCATTTAATAAGCTCTAAGGTAACCTCATCGCTACCAGGCGTGCCCAGCTCCCATTTATCCATGTAAACCACCATGGCCCAAGGTTTTAGAATAACCGTGTGGGCTATACTTTTTAATTCAGTAAAATACTGTTCTGCTTTTTCCTTATTCCAAGACCCCATGATCTTCGCGATCACTATCTGGTTAATAACGCTTAGCTCATAAGAGCCGTGACCTTGCATAATGACCTGCTCCTGTTTTTACTTCAGTTTAGCAGCAGTTTTATGGGGCATGTAAACACAGCTTTATAGAACTTAATGACACAACAGGAAATCTAAAGCTTAATTCATGTATGTATGAAAATTTTCATTGAAAATTGTGTGGTGGCTTTACTTAATGAATACAGAAATAGGCTCTTGTGTCCTTAGGTCTTTGCTACTCTTTATAGAAGGTTTGGGGGGAATGTATGTTATAAAATTTTAATAACCAAAAGTTGTGAGAACTTTATTACTTATAGTAAAGACTAATGTTTATTAGCATCAGCTCAAAGATTATTGCCCTTATTATTGCTTTAGTGTTGCTGTGTGCTAGCGGCTTTTTATTGCTAAGCATGCGTGAGCATGAGGGGATATATAAAAATACGCTTTTTTCCCACATCAGTATTTCTGCCGACAATTTAGCTCAGGATTTGCTTCCATTAATGGACGTTGAGCAGGACCGTTTTGAAATCTCCAGTAAGCTCTTAAACCTTGGGGAGTTCCCTTTAGTCTCCTACGCATTGGTTTACGATAAAAGTTGGCGTTTAGTGGAGCAATATTACTCTGAGTCACTCATGACATCACACGTTGAGTTGCCTGTATTGCCGCCATTTAATGTTCAATCAATTTCTGTGGGCAATTCACTTCACGACGGGCAACTGGTTTCTTTAACCACCATAGGAGATGAAAGCTATATATTGGGTTATTTATTGATTGTCTGTGAATATCAAAAGCCCCTTACACAATCCAACTGGAATCTTATTGTTAATTCTATGCCATTGGCTTTAGGCATATTAACCGTCATGTTTTTGGTGGCAGTTTGGTTGGGTAAATATTTACTTAGGCCACTGACTCAGCTCACTGAGTTTACCCAAAAAATTAAGAACAGCTCCAATTATAGCCAACGATTTGAGCACATGGGTCATGACGAAGTGAGTTTTTTGAGTGACAACATTAACGCTATGCTCAGTCGTATTGAACATCAAGATGTTCAGCATCAAAAATTTGCTGAGGATTTAATACAGCAAAGGTTAGACATTGAGCATATGGGAAATTTTGACGCCTTAACCAATTTGCCTAACCGTAAGTTTTTTATGGACGTATTGCGCAGCCAGTTAGTTAAGGCGAAGCGAAATAAAAACAATCTCATGGTGCTTTTTTTAGACCTAGACCACTTTAAAAGTATTAATGACAGCTTAGGTCATAAGGCAGGCGATGAGTTACTTTTAAAAGTGGTGGAGGTCATTAAAATTCAATTGAGAGAAGAGGATGTGTTGGCCAGACTCAGTGGTGATAAATTTTTAATTCTCCTCACAGATGTCAACGAAGATATTGTCTATATTGCCATTAAAATAGCAGAGCGCATTATTAAATCACTAGAGAATTCTTTTGAGGTGATGGAGTTAACGGTGCAAACCGGTGTGAGTATAGGCATTGCAGATGCAATTAGCTCTGAATACAGTTCAGAAAGCATTATTAGTAATGCCGATATTGCCATGTATCAAGCCAAGGAAATGGGGCGCAATACCTATGCTTTATTTAAATCACAATTACATGCACTTAGTTTACGACGCATGCTTATTTCCAATGCATTGGTAAAAGCCCTAGAGCAAGAAGAGTTTGAGATTCATTATCAAGCCAAGGTGGGCATTAACAATCAGGTGAATGGGTTAGAGGCCTTAATTCGCTGGAAAAGCTGCTTTGATGGTGCTATATCTCCACAAGAGTTTATTCCTGTGGCGGAAAAAAGCGGAAGAATAATGGCCATTAGCCGCTGGGTGATTAGCCATGTTTTTCGTGATTTTCAAGCCATTCAAAAAATGTCAGATACCCCTATTATTGTCTCACTAAATCTTTCTGCCTATGATGTGAGTGACGAAAAATTAGTTCCTTTTATTATTACACAATTACAGCTTTACAGTGTTAACCCACAGTTGGTGGAATTTGAAATTACTGAATCAGCCTATTTAGACAATTTTGATAAAGCAGATACGTTTTTTTCTCAAATTAGGCAGCTGGGTTTTTTAATTGCACTGGATGACTTTGGAACGGGCTACTCTTCCATGAGTTACTTGACGCGACTGGATATTAATACCTTAAAAATTGACCAATATTTTGTTAAGAGTTTAGACTCTTCCGATAAAGATAAACTCATTATCGACTCTATCATTGGGCTTGCTCATAAATTAAAGCTAAATGTCTGTGCCGAAGGGGTTGAAACCATTGGGCAGAAGGAATATTTAATTGGCCATGGTTGTGAACAAATGCAAGGTTATTATTATTCTAAGCCTTGCCATTTGAATGAATTAATGGCTCATATATCTGAAATTAATGGCCACTCACCTTTAATAATTAATGGTGTAAAGGACTCTAATCTCAGGGGGTAAATTTATATGAGCAGGCACATAAGCAATGCAGCCCGGATTATTTTTTAGATAACCCAATATGGCTTGTTCATTTTCAAATTCTAATGGTGGTTCGGCCCGTCCAGTAAACTTCATCTGGGCCCAATAAGCATTGATTCTTGACTCTTGTAATCCAATAACCGCATGGTTGAATACCACCCGCCATTGGTTACCTTTAGCAAAGGTTAAAGGCTCTATTTCGGAGTAGTCACCCGCCATATAGATTTGTTTTATTTTCTTTTTATTTAAAGCATTAATGGACTTGTCGTTAGTAATCACGTGGATTGTTTTTGGCTCAGCCAGTGTACCTTGGCACAATAACCCAAGGGTTAGTAATAAAGGAAGTGGGCGATTCATTCAAACACCCATTCAAGGCCTATGAGTAGGATGTTTGTTTTCTGGTCGAAGTTTGAATCCTCTACAGCAAATGTGGCATTATTAGGCTGCTTGGCTTTAACCTGTTTTAACTGCATTTTTAATGCAGTATTAGTTTTAAAATCCCACCTTAATCCCAATGACCAGCTGCGTATATTGTCTTTTTGGCGTTCAGCAAAAACTTGTTGGTAACCGGCATCTAGTCCCTGCAAGGTGGCCAATGAAATGGCTTCCTCTTGGCTGCTAGGGGTTGGTGTGTTATCAATTTGTTCAGTGATTTCAGTTTGGGCATCTTCTAAGGAATCTTGGCGGTTACCATACGTGAGCCAAGCACTCAGGTTATTAAAATGGCGTCCGACAGTGAAATAAAATCCGTTCATATCTGGGAAAAAATCTTGCTGTGGCTTCACTAGGGTATATTCGCTAATAATAAAATTATTCAGTGATTCATACTCCAGCCCTATTTGGTAAAACTCTGCTCTGCCACAGGTATGAAGGGAATCTATTGTGTCATTAAAGTCAGCACCAAGAGCCGTTTGCATGCTGGTAATATTGTCTGATAAGGTTTCCAAGTCTGCAATCATCAGCGACACATCACCCAGATGATAAGCCGCGCGCCAGCTAAATTGCCCAAACTTTAATTCACCTATCAAGCCACTTAAATTGGTGACTTCAGTATCAATGGAGAAATCACCTTTTGTAACTTCGCCATCAAAATATCCGTAATAAGCTTCTAAATAGGCGCTGTAGTTATCTTGTAAGTAGGCATAACGAAAATCTATTCCTTGAAAATTCTTCATTAAATAGTCGATATAGACTTCGGTTGGAGGAGATATCCAAGGGTAGGAAAACCCCACGTTAAGCACATCACTTTTTGAAAAGAAGGGAGTGCGTAATTGCCCTAGTTTAATAAAGCTGGAGGTAGTCGGTTGGTATTTTAAGTACAACCATTTGACTTCGGAATCTTCATTAGAATTACTGTGGGCTTCCGCTAAGACGGTGGCACTTAACGCCGAGCTAAACTCTAACTGCCCTTGTAACCCCACTAGGCTGTGTTGGTCAAATGACAGGCTATTATCATACCCTAGGTAACTGACATTCTTATCGTCGATCACACCTGCAATGATGCGGGCATAGCCTGACAAAGAAGACTCGATTGAATGGAGTGGGTTAGCGAACAAGCAAATATTTAGGGCAATTAATACCTGTGTACATCGCCACATTCTTATGACCCCATTAAATTGAAAGATTTTATGTATCAACAAAGCAACAGATGAGCCCCATACAGTAAGGTATAGACATAAAGCGTCAGTTAAACAAGTGGCTAATTAACAGCTTTAAGAGTGCATTACCTAATACAAGTGAAGGGCAGTAGGCCGGGGGGCGCAGGCAATGGATAGTAGAAAAGCTAGGGCATTGTATGCAGCTGATTGGCAATGCCAACGCTTCAGGGTTTATCAAAAAGAGGGCGTTTCTACTAGCGTTAGATGAAAAAAGTTGCATTAGATTGCTTGATACAATTTAAAGTGCGACTGAACGGGGCTCTTCCAATAAAGCCTTAATTTTAGGATGGTTTAATTTTTTCAGTTTTAGCCAGCCTGTTGCTATGTCGATGGTGGGATGACCACAATCGATAATGGCGCTTTGGTAGCTATCTCGTGATTTCAGTCTTTGCCAGTAAGCCGCTAAAGCCGGACGACCCTTCAGAAAATACTCTAACCAGTCGGCTTCTCTAAATCGCTCAAACATGGGCATCCAGCTGACATCGGCTAGCGTAAATTGTTCACCGATCAGCCATGGGCCAGTGCTTTCAAGATGTTTTTCTAGTTCATCTAAATGAATGTGCATGTAATGACGGGCAGTTTTTAACTCTTTCATTATAAGCGGGATTTTTACCATGCCCGATAAACCAATAATTTTAAACAAACTAAACATCACTGCGCGAATCTTTAAACGATGAAACAATAAACCCATTAGCGCGTATCTAAATGGGGTGGCCGTCATGCCGGAGGCAAACAGCGGAAGCGTTAATACGCTGATACAGTTCCCTGCATATTGCGCCATGCCTGGGCGTGTGTCTTCACCAAATACGGAAGCTTTATCTGACCAGTATTGCATAAGGGCTAATTGTTCCTGATCTTCAGGAACTAATAGTGCAGGTTGCCCCGATTGTTTGGCGGCATAATCAATGATGTCATGAGACTCATACACTGGGTGGCCCTTGTGAACCAAGGCAGGTAAAACACCTGCAGGGTTTATGTTTAAAAAGTGGCGGCTTAGGGTTTGGTAATAGCCGGTTTCTATTAAATGAATATGATGGCTTTTATAGGGAATACCCAGTTCATCTAAACATATTCGTGCTTTTTTTGAACATAAAGATAATGCGTTGTGGTAAAGCTCAAACTCTTGCTTATGGGGCAGCGTGACACTGGTATCTATGCCTCCTTTAACAGGGTGAGATACTCGGTGTTTCTTTTCCCATATATACCAGATGAAAAATGCCAATAAGCTTAAGAATAAAGCGGGCATGACAAAGTTACTCAACATAAAAACTCCCAGTCAGTGTGTGCGTTTTTTTATTAGGGGAATATATTAAAGAAGAGCGCTTCGCATATCACGACAAGCTTATTGCAATACTCGCCAATGGCCGTGCTAGGGCTGGTTTCTATATTGATCAGGGGAACACTTGAAAAAGCCTTTAAAAGCTTTATAAAAACTGGCTTGGGCTGAGTAACCTGCGGCACTGGAAATTTGCTTAATCGGCATTTTAGTGGTTTTTAAAAGTTGAGCCGCATGATTGAGACGCCTTTGCGTGTAGAGCTCTTGAAAGGTGGTTTGTTCATGGGCTAAACGTCTATTAAGGGTGCGGCTTGAAATGTTCACGCTGCGAGACACTTCTTCAAGCGAAACCGTTGAGCCTGCCTTAATAAGCCCTTGAATACAGGATTCAACGCCGCGGGTATAAGGGGTTTGATCGCTTATTTTTTTTAGTTGCTCAGTTAATATGTTTTCAAATAATGTGTAATTGGCCGGGTTTCGTCCCACCATTTTTTTATCCATTAATTCATGGCTTATAGTGACCTGATTATTGTTTGCCTGCCAAGTTATCTCTAAGCCAGCAAAGTCACCCTCATGAAAATCCGTGGGCTTGGTATGCTGTAAACTGGCTTTTATTGGCTGGCCATTAAACTGAATTAATTCATGTATTAAACTAAAAATACCCACCACTATTTCTAGAACCGTATGGTTATTGCTGCCAATGCTCACCTCGTTTTGAATGACAAACGTAGAAGCGGCCTTATATTTATTTTCAACAATGTAAAAGGTGGGGGCGTAAATGGCTTGAAATTTTAAGAGGGTATTAAAAGCTTGTCGCATATTTTCGCTGTTTATCATGGCCATGCCTAACGCCCCAAGATCACTAAAATGCATGTGTTTTAAAAACTGTACGGATATCAGCCTAGATTTCTCTGAATAATCTTTACATATATTAATGGATTCGTTGGTTTGCTGGGCAGTGAGCAAGGTGTTTGGGTTGGAATATTCTTCAGGGGTAATGTTACAGCGCTTAAATAACTCCTCAGTGGTACCGCCATGGGCTTCTATCATTCTTTGGGCCACAGCCATGGGATAAATGGGGTAAATTCTCATGAATAACGCAAGCCTAGCTATGAAGAGTTGTGCTTTGTAAGGCTAACTCATTCAGGGTGAATGTTCAGCAATGGCACTTTTTAAATAAGCCACCATGTCACCAATTGATAAGTGGCGACACCTTAAGACATAACCAACTGCCCAAACACTGGCTAGCATAGAGGTTTGTTAAGCTCGCGGGGTTTTTAGCCTCGCCCAGGGGGTTTTATGAGCAATCAGCGTCGTGAATTTCTAAAGGCCAGTGCCGCCACAGCAGGCGCCACCTTGCTAGGCTTGCCTGGAATGTTAATGGGTCAACAGGCCCCTGCGGTCATTAAACGAAACCGTAAGCCTAATGTGTTGGTGGTGGTAACCGATCAAGAACAAGCTTGGTCATACTTGCCTTCAAAGCTTATATTGCCAGGGCGCAATAAATTGGCGGGTAAGGCGACTAATTTTAGTCAGGCTCATGTGGTGAGCCCATTATGCTCCATGTCACGAGGCAACCTTTATACCGGCCAGCATGGCCAATTTACCGGTCTTTGGGAAAACACCCCTTTGCCTTGGGGAGGGGGAATGAAAGATGATATTCAAACCATGGGGCACTTTTTTCAAAATGCAGGTTACACCACGGGTTATACTGGCAAGTGGCATCTCACTCACATGGGTCATAAAGGTGGGAAAACGTTAAAAGAAACTCGGCAGTTATTTCAGAAGTTTGGTTTTCACGAAACCTATCAAGCTGGAGAGCGCGGCGGGGCACAGGGGGGCTTTGAAAGTGATCCTGTGACGGTGCAAGATACTCTAAGGTTTATTGATAAACATAAAGGGCAAGATAGCCCTTGGTTTTTAACCACCAATTTAGTAAACCCTCACGATATTATGTACTTTAAGGCAAACCAGTCTCAGCAAGATAATCGCATAGGCCAGTTCCCCGATAAGTTATCCATTGCTCCAGATCATTCAATTTATAAGCACAATCATAATGTGCCTTTCCCTGAGAATTTTGGGCCAACTACCCGTGAAGGAAAGCCTGCCGCGCACTTTCAAAAAGAGGGGGTGCAAGAAACCGCGCTAGGTGAAATTTCTTGGCAGGATAGAGAAGCTTGGCGTAATTACCGAAATTACTATTACAACTGTTTGGTGGATGTGGATCGGCATATCGATACATTGTTAGAGGGCTTACAGAAAAGCGGCGAGGCGGATAATACCATTGTGTTATTTGTATCCGACCATGGGGAAATGCTAGGGGTGCATGGACATCGCGGCAAAGGTTGTTTGGTTTATAAAGAAGTGGCCAATGTGCCCTTGTCGATTATTCACCCAGATATTACAGGGGGCAGCCAGACGCAAGCTCTCACCAGCCACATGGATATCATACCGACGTTGTTGTCGCTGATTGGTTTGCCCAATGATGAATTAGCCAATCATTATCCATTTTTAAAGGGGCGAGATTTTAGTTCGGTATTAAATAAACCCACGTCATTGGGGCCAAGGCAACACGATGGGGTGTTATTTCAATGGTCGTCCTTAACGTATCTTGATAAGGAAGCAGCACAATCCTTTACCAGAATAAAAGCAGCACAAGGGTTTTTAAATACGACTCAGGCCCTAAGTGACGCTAAGTTATCTCTGGGGCTAGATAACCGCGGGCACATGCGAGGGGTATTTGATGGCCGTTATAAATTTGCCCGCTATTTCTCTCCCTTAGAGCACCACACCCCCAATAACTTTGAAAGTTTACTGGCACATAACGATCTTGAGCTTTACGACACCCATAAAGATCCCAGCGAAAATACTAATTTGGCCCAATTGCCAAGGCAGTATCAAGGCGTGATTGAAGCCATGAACAAGAAGTTAAATGGTTTGTTAAGCCATGAAGTGGGGCTGGATAATGGCTACCATATGCCGGGGCCTGATTTTTTATGGCAGTTGTAAGAAAAAGCCCGTGCTGTGATATTGGTTTATAGCTGTACAGTTTGGCCATTATTCGCTAGCGTTTAGCCATTGAAATAAATAAGTGTCTTTCATGGCTAAAAACATTACAGCAGGCCGTTGGTTTTTACAGGTGATAAACTCACTGGAGGCAAGTGGCCATGACTGCCAATTATTATGCGAGCAGGTGGGGATTGATTATCGTTTTTTAAAAAACAATGATGGCCGCATTAATATCGACTTAGCCTTTAATTTTTGGGAGGCATTAGCGAGTCAGAGTAACGATCCGTTAATTGGCCTAAGCCTTGTTAAAAATATGAATATTGGCGCTTTCAAAGCATTGGGGTTTAGCTTACTGGCCAGTGAAACACTGAAAGAAGCCATGGAAAGGCTGGTGCGTTACCAAAAAATAATGGGCGATGCCAGAGGGATGAGCTTACACAGGGGGGAGGGTTGTTACAGTATTGAGATAGCGTTGACTGGTAATGAACGCAGTGCACCACATCATCCAATTGATGCCTCTTTTGCATTCTTGCTCTCTCAATTTCGTTGGTTGTTAAATCGAGACCTTCGCCCACAATCGGTTTTATTAATGCGCAGCGCCCCACCAGATTCGAAGGCTTACGAACAAGCTTTTCATTGCATGCCTAAATTCTTACAACAAAAAAATGCCATAGTGTTGAGTCAAGAAGATTTAGAGTCTCGCTTACCTACTGCCGATAAAGCCCTTGCCAGTATGCAAGAAAAAATCCTCAGTCATGACCTTGCCCAGTTGCATGAAAATGACCTAACAGAATCGGTGCGAAAATTAATTATAAACAAATTGCCCAGTGGCGACGTAAAACTAGAAGACATACTGCCTTACTTTTCCATGCAAAAACGCACCTTTCAAAGAAAGTTAAAACAGCAGGGCTATACTTTTTTTCAGTTAGTGGACGAAATAAGAATGGATAAGGCCAAGCAATACATTATTCAACCTGGTATGGCATTTGAGGAAGTGGCTTTTTTATTGGGGTTTAGCGAGCACGCTAATTTTTCTAGGGCATTTAAACGCTGGTTTAATTGCACACCTGGCCAATATCGTAGCCAAATTAATTCGTGAACTTAATCTTTGTACAAACAGTTATAAAAAATATTATAAACGCTCTCATCTATTTCAGAACCAAAACAGCGAGTATGAACAAACTTTTCATTTTCAGTGTATACACTGGAGTTATACAAAATGTATTTAACGTCACTTTTACCCTGCACTTTGGAAGGGTAGTTTTTTAGTATTTCAAACTTCCCTAGTCTAGCCATCATGTCTGCTAATATTTCTTCATCTAGCTGGAAATTGGAAACATGGTGGCCTACATATTCATGGGCTTCATAGCCTAGGGTATCTAGCTCGCACTGGTTGGTATATTCAATAATGCCATCAGCCGATACTGTGTGAATACCAATGGAAGAATTATTAATGAAACTGTTTGAATTTTCTTTAAACATAGTCACTCACTGTCTGCCGTGATGTTAGTAATAGCACAAAAGTCCGTTATATTTTTTATTACCCTGAGAGCATCCTGCAGTAGGGCTAGAATGTGCTTAATTGAGCGCGTTTGTGACTAAATTTGATGGCTGCTCCTTGAAAATTTAGTTTTCATTGTTTCTTTTGTCAATCACTCTTAAGATTTGTGCGCCATCTTAAATATTTAGGGTTGACTATGGAAGCATCCAAACAACTTTGCCATAGCCCTTAGCCCTTAGCCCTTAGCCCCTAGTCTTTAGGCTTTGCTTTTAATAGCTTGTTACCATTAAACATGGCACTAATGACAGAGCCTCCTTCACGAATCTCCATACGTATGACGATGAATATGTGCAAAGCAATAATAAACATGAGGCTAAAGGCGGCCAGTTCGTGAAGCTCACCAAAGAATGATTTAATGACCTTCACCTGAGCAACCTTTTGTGGGTCTGTGCCTTGTAAATTATAAGGGGTGATCTCTGCAGCCACTGTCTTGTCAATCGCAATATACTGGGCAATGGCTCCGCCAAAAGGAGGGTAATACACATCGGTACCGGCGCGAATTAACCCGCTAAATACTAACGCCAGCATCAGCAATATCATGGTTATGACGGCTAAGCGGCCCAATGGATTATGGCCCAAGTAGGTGTCGGGTTTACCTGCTTTAATAGAGGCTAGATAGGTTCGTAATTGTTTAACGTAACCCTTATTAGGAATAATCTGACGCCAGCGTGAATATTTTCCACCTATAAAGCCCCAAATAATTCTTACCAATAAATTACTGGCAAATATATAGCCAATAATAATGTGCACTTCTTTAAGCGCTATTTTGGCTTCAAGACCTGTGATGCCCAGCTCTTTTTTGAACATCATGATACAGGCCACAAATATTAGGCCTAGAGTCGTTAAAAAATTAATCCAATGGAATAATCGAGTGGGAATATCCCATACTTTATATTCTTTGAATGTATTATTTTGAATCGATGCCTTCACAAATTTTCCTCATGGCCGATTAAGCGAAAATATTAAAGCGCGTATTTAGATGCTTGCAGTTGGCTCATGAATTGAGCCCTGGGTACTTCGCCCACAATGCGCAGCGTTTCTTGCTCTTGATTACCCTTGTAAAATAGAACCGCCGGTGGGCCAAATAACCCCATGTCGCTGAGCATTTGTAATTGCTCTTCAGTGTTGTCAGTCATGTCCATTTGAATGAACGCCACGTCTTCCATAGCCGCTTTCACATTCGCTTGATTAAAAATATCTTCTTCCATTATTTTGCAGGCAATGCACCAATCGGCATAAAAATCTAACACCGCAATTTTATTTTCTTGCTGAGCGAGATTTAAAGCTGCCTGTAACTGAGCTTGAGTGGTGATGACCTGCTTTTGAGAAGGGTCAGTTTTATTGGCCATTGCTATGGTGGTAGAGGAGGCATTAAAACCCGCCAGTGGCTTTAATGGATTGTGATTTCCCGATGCAGCGCCCACCATAAGCATGACGCCGTATAAGCTAAACACGAGGCCCATGGCCTTAAAGAGCCTGTGCCAGCCTTGGGTATTATTTTCGAAGGCCCCTAAATATGTACCACTGGCAATCAGTAAAATAGCCCACAATAGCATGGTCGCCATGGCAGGAATGACTCGTTCTAATAGCCAGATGGCCACGGCTAATAATGCGACTCCAAATACCCCTTTAACGGCGTTCATCCAAGTGCCTGCCTTGGGTAAGAAACGGCTGCCACCTGTGCCTATTAACAATAAGGGTAAGCCCATGCCTAATCCCAAAGCTAAAAGCGCGGCTCCTCCTAATAAGGCATCTCCTGTGGTGGAGATGTAAACCAGAGTGCCCGCCAGTGGCGCGCTCACACAAGGGCTAACCACTAAAGCAGACAACGACCCCATGATGCCTACGCTTAGTAACTGGCCACCTTGCTGTTGTTGGTTCCAACTATTGAGTTTATCTTGAACAACCCTGGGTAATTGCAACTCATAAAAGCCAAACATGGATAAAGACAGCGCCACAAAGACAGCGGCAAAAGATCCCAATACCCAAGGGGATTGCAAATACAGTGAAACATTCGCCTTAGCGCCAAAGTAGCCCACCACTACGCCCGCTAGGGCATAGGTCATGGCCATGGCCAATACATAGGTTAAGGACATCATAAAGGCTTTACGGGTGGTGAGGTGGTCACCTTGGCCCACGATGATGCTCGATAAAATAGGCACCATGGGAAATACGCAGGGCGTAAAGGCTAAGCCTACCCCGAGCCCAAAGAATATCAGTAACTGCCAGACAATATTGCTCTCTTGCAGTAATGCGGTAATGGACGATACATCGTTAGAATCAAGGCTTTTGTTGTCGTCGCTATGACTGCTAACGGCGACATTAGATTCATGGGAGGCGGTGCTTTGTGCCTCTGGCGGGGTTAGGGTGACGTTAACCGGTGGATAACATAAGCCTGCTTCAGCGCAGCCTTGAAACGTTAATGTTAAAGGTGTTTGATGATGAATATTGGTGGTGAGATTAAGTTGATGCTTGAAAATGCCCACTAAGCCAAAGTATTCATCTTCTTTCATGATGGGTTTTTGGGTGATATTTAACGATAAGGCTTTGCCGTCTTGTTTTATCTTAAGTCGATCTAAATACAAATAATAATGATCCGCAATTTGCCAATCAATGTTTAGGGCGCTGCCATCTTGTGAGTATTGTATGGTATAGGGAAAGGCTTGCTCCACGGGCAAAAAAGCCTCGTCACTGGCCTGACTTAAGGTGGACAATAACAGGGCACTGAACAGCATCAGTATCTTTAACATTTTATGTGGGCTCCTTTGACTCATAGCGGTCATATTAAATTACAAATGTTAAGGAAACCTTAAGGTTGCCAATTGCATACTACAGACTTACAAAACAGGGTAGCCGTTATGAGATTGATGAAATTGCCATCTTTTGCAAAAGCCATTACCGCTTTGCTCTTTTCTTTCTTGTTGTTGACTACCGTTCAAGCCCAAGAAAGCCAGTGGCTAGACGAATTTGATTTAGCGCAATATGAAAATAAAGTGGTGTACTTAGATTTTTGGGCATCGTGGTGTGGCCCATGTCGTAAATCTTTTCCATGGATTAATGCCATGCAGGAAAAATACAAGGATAAAGGTCTGGTGGTGATTGGTATTAACCTTGATGCCGACATAGAAAAAGCCAAACAATTTTTAAAGAAAACCCCCGCTCAATTTAGATTGTTTTCAGACCCTAATGGGGCGCTTGCCGAAAAATACAAGTTAATTGGCATGCCCAGCTCATTTGTATTAGATAGTAATGGAGAAGTGCGCCACCGCCATGTGGGCTTTAAAAAGAGCAGCATTCTTGAATATGAAAAAAGCATTGCTTCTTTATTAAGTGAATTAAAATAAACCCATAATCTTACGCAGATTGTTCAAATTAACATTGGAAGCCCTGGAGTCGTCCATGAAATTTATAATGTTTACTGCACTATTAAGTAGTTTGTTACTAAGCGGTTGCAGCTCTTTGGGTGTAAAGCCATGGGAGCGTGATGTCTTGGCCCGTGACGATATGGCGTTAGAGAGTGCGTCTATGGACAGTGCCTTTGATGACCACATTTATTTTAGTAAAGAAGCCAGTTCAGGGGGCAAAGGGTTTGGTGGTGGTGGTTGCGGTTGTAATTAATAGTCCGCACTTTTTTATATCATCATCACTTAATTTAGTTGGTAGCAATTCAATGAAAAAACAACCAGTAAGCGCGACGGCTTCTGCGGCCAAAAGCAAAAAAAATGTAGGTAGTTTATTAAAGTCGGCCACGGGCTGTCTGTTAGGTGCCACGGCCATGGCAGGTGCTCAGGCAGAATCCGTGGCGGATGGCTGGGAAGCAGACGTGGCCATACTTTATTACAATGAAACGGATCGTGTCAGTGCTTTAGAACCCGCCATTGCCGTTAAAAAAACCTTTGATGATGAAAGCGTAGTGGGTTTTAAATTGGTACTGGATGCCTTAACCGGTGCCTCTGCCAACGGTGCTACCGCATCTAACACACCACAAACCTTTACTCGCCCATCGGGCAATGGCACTTACACCAGCAGTGCTAATGAAACGCCACTGGATGATACCTTTCGCGATACCCGCGTGAATTTAACCGCGAACTATGAGCAACCTCTTGAAGATCGCATGAACAAAGTGGTGTGGGGTGCCAATGTTTCTAGAGAATATGATTTTGTGAGCATTGGTGGCAGCGGCACTTTTCTACACGATATGAATCAGCGTAACACCACGCTAAGCATGGGTTTTGCGTTTGAACAAGACTCAATTAAACCTGTGGGCGGCACACCGATCCCGTTAGGGGAAATGAAAGAGGCCGGAAGCAAAGTTCGCACTGGCGATGAAAGCCGTTCAATGGTGGAAATGCTTCTGGGGGTTACTCAGGTGATCGATGCTAAAACCCTTATGCAGTTTAACTATGGGTTGGCGGTAAGTGATGGTTACCATAACGATGCTTATAAGATTACGTCTGTGGTGGACGACGTGACTGGGGTGAATGTTCTTAGCCAAGACTCCGGATCGTTAACCAATCGCCACCTATATGAAAACCGCCCCGATTCTCGTACTAAACACAGTCTTTACGGCAAAGTTAAGCGCTTTTTAGGAGGGGATGTGGCCGATATATCGTATCGCTACATGTGGGATGATTGGGGCGTGGCTTCCAGCACGGTAGATATGCATTATCGCTTTAACATGAGCCCTAGCTGGTACCTTGAACCCCATGTGCGTTTTTATACCCAACAAGCGGCAGACTTTTACACCACAAGCTTAACTGAAACCCAAGCTAATGCCCTAGTGGCTAATAATGGCGAGCTGACTTCTGACTACCGTTTGGGAGATATGGATGCCACCACGCTAGGTTTGAAATTTGGTTTTTTAACTCCTAATGGCAACAAAAGCAGCATTCGGGTGGAGTATTACAACCAAACAGGCACGGCTTCTAATGTGATTGGGCAGCAAAATAGCCAAGATTTAGTGCCTGATGTGGACGCGGTGATTGTGCAATATAATTACAGCTTTTAGTCTCTTGCAAACCGTGCCGTGTAAAATCGTTTGTACGGGCTTGTTGATCGATAAAGCACGGTAATACGGCTAAAAACGTTAGGGATTGTGCCTGAGTTTATAGCCGTTTCCCGATACAATGGCCCAACCTTTTTATGTGATAGATCTATGGATAACCGTCATTACACCCTAGAAAAAACACCGTTTGGCCAAGTAGGTCGCTTTCAAGCCATGGCCAGTCCTTGTGAAGTGCTCATGGACTCAAGCGATGAAAAGTTAGGCCAAGCAATCATTAAAGCGGTTTACACTGAAGCCAAACGTATCGAGCAAAAGTTCAGTCGTTACCTTGATAACAATTTCATGTTTACTCTGAATAACAGCGCTGGAAAATCTCTCACCTTAGATGACGAAAGTACATTGTTAATGGACTTTGCGTTCCAGTGTTATGAATTAAGCGATGGCTTGTTTGATGTGACCTCGGGTATTTTACGCTCAGTGTGGAAGTTTGATGGCTCGCAAAATATTCCCTCGCAAGAGCAAATTAATAAACTGCTTCCTTTCATTGGCTTAGATAAAACCTCTTGGCACAGCCCTGAATTTTGTTTACCTGAAAACATGGAAATGGATTTTGGCGGCATAGGCAAAGAATACGCAGTAGATCGCTGTTTGCAAAAAGCCATGGAGTCAATGGTTGAAATATCATCTAAACGAGTGCCTATATTATTGAACTTTGGTGGCGATTTAATCTGTAATGGCCCTCGTATGGCGGGTAAACCTTGGCAAGTGGGCATTGAATCGGTGGGAGGGGGCGGGTCGGCAGTAGTGAGCTTACATATTGGGGCATTGGCCACCAGCGGTGATGCTCGACGTTTTTTACTTAAAGATGGAATACGCTATTCTCATATATTAAATCCCAAAACAGGCCAAAGTATTACCTCGGCACCCAGGTCAGTGACGGTGGCGGCCCAAACCTGTGTGGAAGCGGGTTTATTGTCTACCTTAGCCATGCTGCAAGGTGGTGAGGCAAGCGGCTTTTTAGAAGAGCAAGACGTCAGCCATTGGATTCAAGACTGATTTTAGTACGCCACTTAATTACCTTAGTAAAATTCAAATAGGAACATCATGCGCATACTGGTATTAGAAGACGATCAACCATTGGCGCTTGGTTTAATTCAAACTCTTCAGGCTGAGCAATATGTGGTTGATCATTTTAATACTGTTCAGCTTGGGTTGCAGGCTGTCTCACAAGAACATTATGATCTGGTGTTGTTAGATTTAGGGTTACCCGATGCGGATGGCTTTAGCTTCTTAAAAGAATTTCGCAAACAACAGGTGACCCCGGTGTTAATTCTCACCGCCCGCGATTCCATAGACGATAAAATTCAGGGTCTTGACTTAGGAGCCGATGATTATCTACCCAAACCTTTTGATATTAATGAACTTCAAGCTCGCATGCGGGCCTTATTAAGACGCAGCACAGGGCAAGCTCGCAATGCCCTTGAATACGGTGATGTACAGATAGACACCCAAAGCCGTCAAGTAATGTATCAAGGTAAAGCCATTAATTTAGCGCGACGTGAATACAATTTACTAGAGGTGCTCATTCAAAACCAAGGTAAAGTCATGTCACGTCATTCCTTAGAACAATCCTTGTATAGCTGGCAGGATGATATCGAAAGCAACGCCCTTGAGGTGCATATTCATAATTTGCGTAAAAAGCTTTACAGCAAGCTCATTACCACCATTCGTGGGGTGGGTTATACAGTGGCCGCTTTATGATGAATGACTTTTTAAGAAAAAAATTTAAAAGGTTTAATTTAAAATCGTCCATCAAACGCTTTCTTATTATCAGTATTTTATCGTTTACCACCTTGTATATTGGCACCATTTATTTTTTAAGCCGCCATCAAGCGGTACACGAAATAGAAGAGCTATTTGATGCCCAGTTGGCGCAAAGCTCTTACATATTATTAAATTTATTAGGGGATAGTGTTTCTACTATCGACCAAAACTCTAAACATTTACCTGTGGTGTATTACGGCTTAAATGAGTCTCGGGTGCAAAATAAAAATGCATTGTTGTATGAAAAAAAAGTGGCCTATCAAATTTTTAATAGTCAGGGGAAATTGCTTATTAAATCAGGCAGTGCCCCTTCCGTGGCCATGGGTAAAAACACGGAAGGTTTTAGCCGTATAGAGTTAGCCATAAACAGCACTGCCCAGCAAAGCTGGCGGGTGTTCAGCTTATATGATGAAGATTGGGACTTTTGGTTGCATGTGGCGGAAAGTGAAGCCATAAGAGATGAACTGGCCCGCGGTATATCAGCCCAAACGTTATTGCCGGGTATTCTTATTTTACCGCTGGCTTTATTATCGTTTATTTTTATTGTGCGCATCGGATTAAAACCCCTTAAAGAGTTAACTCAAAATATAAAGTCCCGGGAGGCCAAAAATTTAAGTGCCATTGAATTAGGTAGTTCACCTATTGAAATTCAACCTGTGATTGTAGAGTTGAATGATTTATTTGAGCGCTTGGAAAGCGCCATTAAACGAGAGCAAAGACTCACAGCTGATGCCGCCCATGAATTACGCACGCCGTTGTCGGTCATTATGATTCATGCACAGAACGCTTTAAAAAGTAGCAGCGACAGTGAGCGAAATAGCGCTTTATTAGAGCTTGAAAAGGGTGTTATGCGGGTATCCAGATTGTTAGAGCAATTGCTGACCCTTTCTAAAATATCACCGGACATTATCCCTAAAGAAATATTGGCGTTTTATCCTTTATGCCAAGAAGCGGTGGCACAAATGGCGCCAAAAGTGCTAGCGAAGCACCAAGAAATATCCCTGCAGTGTGAACCTGAACTACAACACCTAAAGCTAGATGCCAGTGCCTTTTTATTGGAAATACTCATTCGTAATTTAATTGATAACGCCAGTGAATATACCCCCAAGTACGGCCAAATTGAGTTGGCCATAGGGTCAATAAAGGGCCAGTTAACACTAGTGGTTCAAGACTCAGGCCCTGGGGTGCCTCAAGAAAATTTGGGAAAACTCACAGATCGATTCTTTCGCGAGCATCAACAAACCGGCAGCGGTGCGGGTTTGGGGTTGGCCCTTGTGAACAGCATCGTGCTGTTTCATGGGGGAGCGTTAGAATTTGGTCAATCTTCTTTAGGAGGGCTTAAGGTACAGGCCATTTTTCCTTTAGCCCCTAAAGCCAATATCCTTTCCTGAACCTGAACCTGAACCTGAACCTGAACCTGAACCTGAACCTGAATCGCGAGGTAGCGTCTTCATCCAGACTCACCAGCAGCTGCTAAACTGTAGATACTTTGGGGTTTTACCCTAGCCTTGGTATGGGAGAGGGAATGAAGCAATTGGGCAGGCTCTTGCCGGCAGTGGTGCTGGCTTTCATGGCGGGTAACAGTGCTTGGGGCCAAGACTTGGTGGTGGCTTTTGGTAGCAATCGTCCACCCTTTGTTTATCAAGATAAAGGGCAATGGATTGGCTTTGAAATTGATATCGCTAAAAAGGCCCTTGCTTTAAAAGGCCATGGCATTAAGTCATCAAGCTTTTTCGCCAACAAGCGCCTAGCAATAGCGGTGAGTCAAATGAACTTTGATGTGGGGGTGACGGTTCAGTATCAAAATGATGGTACCTTCTATTCTGATGATTTTATTAGTTACCACAATTATGCCATATCAAAAAAGCGCGAAAAGGTGAGCGTGCAATCCATTCAAGACCTTACCCGATATTCCCCTGTGGCTTGGCAAAACGCTTATATTAATTTAGGCAATGAGTTTGCCCGTTATTTTGGCCCAGATGCAAAAGGAAAACATCTTGAGAATTATTTAGAATTTGTTAATCAAGACAATCAAAATCACTATTTCTGGGTGGGGCGCGCAGATGTGATTATTATCGATAAAACCATTTTTCTATGGCACAGAAAAAGGCTAGCCCAGCAGTTTAACACCCAGCAAGCCTTGGTATTTCACGATATTTTTGATAAAGCCACCCATTTTAAAGTGAACTTCAAAGACCAAGCTATCCGCAATGAGTTTAATGAGGGCCTAAAACAATTAAGGGCCAGTGGCGAATATCAAGCCATTATCGATGGATACTTGCAAATACCTGACGCTGAATAATTCATCGCATTTTGTGTTTTGTCTGGTGTGTCACGATTCAAAGCGCAAGAAATATCAAAACTCACTGAGCTCCACTATATAAACTGCTTCACCATTGATTAACCCTGTATGGCGAGGTAAAAGCATGACTCAGCCGGTCTTTTTAATCATTAGTGCCACTGTCAACAAACAAGAGCCTGAGCGCACGATGAATACTTAAGGAAGTCTGCCCCTATTCGTGCTCAATATGATGCTGTGAAGGTGGCTAATTATGGTTTAAGTGAAGCATTGGATGATTATGGGATGCCAGAACACTGTTTAGTGGTGTCTTTCCCTGCTCGTCATTCAATTTTTGAGCTGTTTGCAGGCCCTGAGTATCAGGCGTTAATAAAACTGCGTGATTTAGGGTTTAAGAGTGTTCGGTATTTTATTGGCAGTGAGAATATTGACCAGAATTCGGAATCTGAAAACCAATAGCTTCAAAACAGACATGCACAGATTGTATTAAGTTCAGCAGCATAGAGCCTTTTAGGCCCAAAGATGGACAATATTAATTCTAGCCATTGCTTAAACGTTTGCAGGCTAGTGATAAATGAACTGAGAATCTAAATTTATTCTTGGAACCAAGCTATAAATGCTGGCTCTAAACAAAAAATTAACAGGTGACCCAAATGAATCGTTTTTTTAAAAGTATCGAATATGTAGAAGAGCACCTGTACGAGCCTGTGACTATTCACGATATTGCTAAAGCCTCTAGTTATTCGGCTTACCATTTTAGCCGCATCTTTAAATCTTTGGTGGGGGATTCCCCAAAAGAGTATTTAAGAAAGCGCCGTTTAACCGTGGCGGCAACCCGTTTACTAAAAGAAGATACCTCAATATTAGACTTGGCCATTCAATGTCAGTTTGAATCTCAGGAAGCGTTTACTCGGGCCTTTAAACAGTTGTTTTCCATGACGCCTGGGCAGTATCGAAAAGAACAGGACCCATATCGCTTAATCTATAAAGATCAATTCAGTCCACACATGTTGCATCATTTGCAAAATAGTTTGGAGATGGCACCCAGCATTATTACCCGAGACGCCATGAAAACGGTGGGCATTGCTATGCGTTACAACAACGAGGATTTAGACCTTAAAAAGCTTTGGTCAGCTTTCAGGCCCTACAAAGACTCCATTCCAAATCGAGTGGGTAGCGATGTATTTGGTATTTACGAGGAATACCAAGAAAGCGATGAAGGCAATGAGTTCACCTATGTATGCAGTGTACAAGTTAGTGATTACTCGGACATTCCCCAGGGCATGGTGCAAAGAGACATAGCATCGCAACTTTATGCACGCTTTGATCATAAAGGCCCCATTGCCAGCCTTGAAGACACTTTAAAATTCATTTGGGGAAGTTGGTTACCAAAGTCTAAATTTGAATACGTGGAAAAACCAGATTTTGAGTTATACGCGGCAGGTTTTAACGATGCTAATCCAGAAAATGTATTGCAAATTTTCATTCCCATTAAAGAAAAATAAATTACTTTAAAGAATATGTTTGATAATAAATATCTCTCTTCTGAGTCTGTAAAAATGGCTGAGCACCCATTGCATGAAGCACCTGTGGTTAGATTGGCCAATGGAAATGACTGTACGCCACAGCATTTCTTTGCGTTTGATCATACCCTTAATAGTGTGGAATGTTTGATCAGTAAAGTTGAATTCTCACCTCAGTATCCCATTTTTGTATCTTGTGATAGTGGGGGAGTATTTTTACAGGCGGGGGTGATTGGCTACGATAATTATCAAAGCCATTCCCCGTTGCAACCCAAGAAAATTGTGTACGGGCGAAAATGGCGTGTGGAGAGCAATTTGCCCACCTCTGAAATTATTCAAACCACTTTTTTAGCCATTAAAAAGGCCCGTGAGCATGAATTAAGGGAGTTTGTGAGTCTTTATGATCCTTTATCGGGGAAAAGAAGCACGCCCTTTAATTGCCATCATGATTTACCCTTAATGGCCAGTAACGCCGAGTTATTTATACATTCATCAAGCGCAATAGAGCCCTTTTTAAATGATGAAAAAATGTTACCTTTACTCAATAAAATACGAGTGGGCAGTCGAAAAATTACCTTAATGGATTTCACCAAAAGAGCTCATAACACCATCATCGACCTTACAATTAGTGAGCCGGATAAAAGTGATGATCATGGTGAATTGAGTGAGTTTAATAATTTGTCACTAACACTTGTATTGAAGGAATTAAACGTCAATGAGTTTCTTCATGAGCTTATGGTTGAACTGATTAACATAAGTGATCGTTTCGTGGAGGAGCATTTTTTGTTCGACGGCTTTGCACGTTTTAGTCGTCAGCAAGACATTATCAGCATTGGCCAGTTTTCTATTAACACACGCCATATTGAAGATGAAAACTTTAATGAGGATAGCAAAGCAGTATTTCGCCAACACAATGGCATGATTGACGCCACGCGGGTACCAGTGATTTTTAATGAAGCACAGCGTAAGCGTCTAGAGGCAGTTTTACTTTAAAATATGGGTTTAAAGCTGGCTATTTAATTTTCTTAATTCCTTTGGATATAATAAATAATAATATATGCATGCTTTTTTATAAGGCTTATGTTTTTTCTGGCTAGACTTAAATTAACGTTTGTATGAAACAAACTGTCGATGAGGCTGGTCATGAAAAAACTAACACTGCTGCTCTGTGGCGCTCTCTTAAGCACCTTGCATTTTCAGGCATTGGCTGGGAATTATGTGGTAGGGGTAGAGGCTTTAAAGTATTACCCCTTGTATGAGGGTAAAGGAAACTCCTATAAAGGTTATGCAAGAGAGTTATTAGATGAATTCGCTAAAGCAAAAGGCCATAAATTAACCTACAAAGCCGTGCCCGTTAAGCGCTTGTTTGGTGAGTTTTTGGCAGGAAATATGGATTTTAAATATCCAGACAATGCCAAATGGGCATCCCACATGAAACAAGGTCATAAGGTGGTTTATAGTGACAGCACTGTGGAATACATTGATGGCATTATGGCCCCTCCTGCCAATAAGACGTTAAATGTAGATACCTTTAAAACCATCGGCACATTACGCGGATTTACCCCATGGGTCTATATGGATGACATTTCCAAAGGCACCATGAAACTTTCTGAATCAGACAACATGAAGTCGCTCATTTCCATGGCGGAATCAGGTCGAATTCAAGGGGCTTATTTTAATGTGGTGGTGGCACAATATTTTATGAAAAACACCCTAAAAAATGCCAAAGCCCTAGTTTTTAAAGAAGACCTTCCTCATTCCCGTGACAACTTTTCTCTGTCAACGGTTAAACACCCTAAGGTCATTGAAGAATTTAATGCCTTTCTAAAAGAAAATGAAAGCTTGGTTGAAAAACTAAAAGATAAATACCAAGTTAAGCTTCCCTAACCCCATGGCCTGGTTTAGGCCTTTTCTCATTTATGTTAGCCCCTTATTTAGGGGCTTTGGGGTTTGTGCCAACCAAGCATTGTGAGGGCATTTCATGGGGCATAAATCATTCACCTTGGTTCTTTTCATGGCTGGGCTTTTTAGTGCACAGGCATATCCCACCAGTACCACGGTGGTGGGTGAGACTGTTTTGCTTAACGGTCAGAGCTATAAGGTGCCTAAGTATTGGGCGGGAAAGCGAATAGATATTAGCAAGCAACCGAAACCTGCCACGTTAAGAGCGCTACCCAGCCAATTAACGCTTAATAAAAGCCGTATATATGTGACCCAAAAGACCAAACAAGCCTTAATAAAAATGGTCAATCAAGCCAAGCAAGATGGGGTGGTATTATCGGTAGATTCGGGCTTCAGAAGTGAGCAGTATCAAAAAAAGATATTAGAAAAGTATCTTAAGCAAAATATGGATTACTTAGGCTTGCTGCAAGTGGTGGCGCCGCCTGGGTATTCTCAGCACATGCTGGGTAATTGTGTCGATTTTGTCCCCAGTGAATTAGATTTTTCAAAAAGCAGCCAATATGCATGGCTTAAAACGAACGCCTCTAAATTTGGTTTTATAGAAAGCTACAGCGAAGATAATAAGGTCGGCATTAACTGGGAGCCTTGGCACTGGCAATTTAAGAGCGTTAACGCAACGGCTAGCACGGATCCCCCCCCTATCAATAGTCAGCCGTCATTCAGAGCCTTCAAAAAGGGTAGCTGAGCACTAGTTTTATGAGAGGGTATTGGGATTTTTTATGTGTTTTTCTAGGCCTCTATTTAATGGGTATTTCATGAGGAAAATGCCATGAAAAATTTAAGGTTGCTACTGGTTAGCCTTTTTGTTTTTTCATGCGTGACCCATGGGCAGGATACCATTCGGATCACCAACGGTGAGTGGGAGCCCTTTATGTCGGAATACTCTGCTCATTATGGGGTTAACTCACATGTGGTGAGCGAGGCTTTTAAACTAGAAGGAATTGTTGTTGAGTGGGGGTTTTACCCTTGGGTACGGGCCTATGCGGTGACCAAAAGTGGAACTTGGGATGCATCTGCCAGCTGGTGGCCTGTCGAAGAAACTAAGCAGTCTTTTTTACTAAGTGACCCTATTAGCCAGACCTCCTTTGTCTTTTTTCATTTAAAAAGCTATGACTTTAACTGGGAAAAACTAAATGATTTAAAAAACTTAAGAATAGGGGGCACATTTGAATACGACTATGGAGAGGCATTTATGGCAGCCAGTAAAAATGGTCATTTAAAGATGGATTACACTGCCACAGATGAACAGAATTATAAAAAGTTAATACGAGGTCGTATCGAAATATTTCCTAATGACCCTGTCGTTGGATACGCTCAAATACGCAATTCGTTACCAATTGAAGAAGCAAAGCTAATTACTCACCACCCCACTGAATTTGAACTAAGCACGCTTCATCTTATTATTTCCAAAAAGAGTAATAGGGCACAATATTTTTTGGATAAGTTCAATAGTGGTTTTAAAAAACTTAAAATAAGTGGGCGCTATGATGAAATGCAAAACGATTTGAGTTCAGGGAAATACGATAAGAAAAAAACAAAATGGCAGAAGCAAGATTAGCTAGCTTTTAGTAGAAGCTGAGAGGCTGCTTATAAAGTCAGCTCTGAATTGACTCATAAATAGGCTGAAGACGTTTAAGGGCTATGTTTGGGTGAAAGATGCGTCAACACTTGCGAATATTGTAAATTCCTTTCACTTATATGAATATATTTTTTTAGATCTAATCTATTCTTCACAAGACTTCCCCCTGAAAATTTAGCTAAACTAAAGTCTATATTCCCCAAAAGGGAATGCTTTAACGATTTATTTGGTTGGTTGCTGCCCACTTGCAGTGCCTGCCATAAACTTCGTTAACTAACATGTCATTTGCCAAGATAAAACCTCACAAGGGAGACTGGCCAATGTTTACTGCTATGCACCATCAAGATGTGCAAGAGCTGCACTTTTGTCATAAAGAACAGCTTAATGCCGTTATCGCCATTCATAATTTACGTTTGGGTCCCGCCTTAGGTGGTTGTCGATTTTTACCTTACGACAGTGAACAAGAAGCCATTACCGATGCCTTAAGATTGGCCAAGGGTATGAGCTATAAAGCGGCTCTGGCCCGTGTGCCTCAAGGAGGGGGGAAAGCCGTAATTATGGCCCCTAAAGAGCCATTTAACCGCAAAGCGTTATTCAAACAATTTGGACAGTTCATTCAGTCTTTATCTGGGCGTTACATTACCGCCATGGACAGCGGCACTCAAGTGACCGACATGGATCACATTCGTAGCCAAACCCCTTATGTGAGCAGTTCAAGTGAGATAGGAGACCCTTCACCCACCACCGCACAAGGGGTGGCATTGGGAATTGCCACCGCCGTTCAGTTTCAATTTTCGCACGATTTATCCAACATACGAGTGGCCATTCAAGGTCTTGGCCATGTGGGTTTGGCTTTGGCTGAGCAATTACATGCACAAGGTGCGCGCTTAATAGTCAGTGACGTTGACCCTCAAAAAGCACAGTTAGCCAAACAAAAATACCAAGCCAAAGTAGTGGCCCCAGAGGATATTTACCAGCAAGAGTGCGACGTCTTTAGCCCTTGTGGTTTGGGGGCTATTTTAAACGAAAAAAACATCGACATTTTAAAATGTAAAATTATTGCCGGTTGTGCCAATAACCAACTGGCCAGTGATGATATGGGGCAGCTAATTCATGACAAAGGCATTTTATATGCTCCTGACTATGTCATTAACAGCGGCGGCCTTATTTTTGCCTCATCTCGATTTAGAGGCTTAAAAACAAGTGAAATTGCCCGAGAAGTGCATAAGTTAAAAGATACTCTGGATAAAATATTTGTTTTGTCTCATACCAAAAATAAAGCTTGCCATGAAATAGCCAATGAAATGGCCGAACAAATTTTATTTGGAAAAATGGTGCAATTTCAGGAGGCTGTATGAAGCGTGCTGAACATTTAGTGACGAATTTAGGTCATCAGAGCTTGGTGCAATTCCACTTAGATTACATTCAATTTTTAGGTGAGCAAAGCCAATGGGTAAGTGAGCGCCCGGGTTTTGCAAGTGACGACTGGTTATTAAAATCGTATGAATACATGGTGCTCAATAGAGTGTTTGACCAAAAAGCAATAGCCTTGCAGCGCACCGGTCAGTTGGGAACGTTTCCTTCCAGTTTAGGTCAAGAAGCGTTTGGGGTCGCTATTGGCATGGCACTTCAAAAAGACGATGTTTTTGTGCCTTATTATCGTGACCAAGGGGCACACTTTTTACGTGGTCATAAAATGGAAGATTTACTTTTATATTGGGGGGGAGATGAGCGCGGCAGTGCCGCCGGACCTAAACAAGATTTTCCGGTGTGTGTGCCCATTGCCACACAAATCACTCACGCAGCAGGTGCAGCGGCTGCCTTGAAAATTAAAGGCCAGCAACAAGTGGCCATGGTGACCATTGGTGATGGTGGTACTTCAAAAGGGGATTTTTTCGAAAGTTTAAATGTAGCAGGCGTATGGCAATTGCCGTTAATTGTATTGGTGAATAATAACCAATATGCAATTTCAGTCCCCAGAGAAATGCAATGTGGGGCAGGTACTCTTGCCCAAAAAGCCATAGGGGCGGGCGTTCACGGGGTGCAAGTGGATGGCAACGATGTCATGGCCATTTACCAGGCGATACTAGAAGCACGCCAAAGAGCTGATGACCATAAAGGCGCCACACTCATTGAGGTAATGACCTACCGCTTGGCAGATCACACCACTGCCGATGACGCCAGTCGTTATCGCAGCAGCCAGGAAGTGAAAGAAGCTTGGCTTAAAGAGCCTATTAAGCGTTTGCAAAGTTTGTTGTTTGATTTGAAATTATGGGATTCTGAAAAAGAAAAAACCTTACAAGCCCAGTGCACTGACAAGGTGGATAACGCCGTTAAAAATTACCTCAATACCGAACCACAAAGTCCGCAGAGTATGTTTGATTATTTATATTCAGAGTGGCCCGAAAATATGAATGAACAACTGGATATTTTAGGCGATAAAGTAGAGCGCATGGACAATCATCATTAAACGAGCATTTTAATAAAATTTTCAAATCAACTGAAAGATTGGCTAGGAGATAAAACATGACGGTAGCTAAAAATCTAGACGAATCAGAAAATGTTGATGCGGTTTTACTGGATGCTGTGAACTTGGCTTTGCATTATGAAATGGCCCGTGATGAAAGTGTTGTGGTATTAGGAGAAGACATTGGCAGTAATGGCGGTGTATTTCGAGCCACCGCTGGGCTTAAAGATAAATTTGGTTTTAAACGGGTCATGGATACACCATTAGCCGAAGCGCTTATTAGTGGCATGGCCATTGGTATGGCCAGTCAGGGATTAAAGCCAGTGGCTGAAATTCAATTTATGGGTTTTATATTTCCGGCGTTTGAGCATTTATTTTGTCATGCTGGTCGTATGCGCAATAGGACCCGTGGGCGCATGACGTGCCCTATGGTCTTACGCGCTCCATTTGGAGGTGGCATTCATGCGCCAGAACATCACAGTGAAAGCACAGAAGCCCTCATAGCCCACATACCGGGTATTCGTGTGGTGATTCCATCCTCCCCAGCTCGCGCATATGGTTTATTATTGTCGGCCATACGGGACCCAGACCCTGTGGTGTTTCTTGAGCCCAAACGTATTTATCGTGGGGCCCAGCAATTGATTCAAAATAACGGCCAAGCTTTACCCTTAGATAAGTGCTTTACCCTAAGAGAAGGCAAGGATATTAGCCTTATTAGCTGGGGGGCCAGTATCAGTGAAACCCTGCAAGCAGCAGATGTCTTGGCGCAAAAAAACATATCCGCGGAAGTGATTGATGTAGCCACCATTAAACCCCTTGATATGCGTACTATACTGTCTTCTGTGGCCACCACCGGGCGCTGCGTGATTGTGCATGAGGCGGCGCGCTCTTTTTCGGTGGGCTCAGAAATCAGTGCCCAAGTGAGTGAGAAATGCTTCTTAAATTTATTGGCACCTGTACAGCGGGTAACGGGGTTTGACACGCACATGCCTTATTTTAAAAATGAAAATTACTATTTACCCAGTGCTCAAGACATCGTGGCCAGTGCCTTAAAGACGTTTAAAGAAAGCTGATCAATACGGATATTCTTGGCAAAAAATAACAATTGTTTTTAATGAGTACTTCAAAAATCTAGGATGATTAAATGAAATATTTTAAGTTGCCCGATTTAGGGGAAGGGTTAAGCGAAGCTGAAATCGTGCAGTGGCATGTAAAAGAAGGAGATGAAGTTAAGGTTGACCAATTAATGGTGTCGGTGGAAACCGCTAAGGCCATTGTTGAAGTACCTTCTCCTCAATCAGGCATCATCGCTACACTCTTTGCACAAGTGGGCGACGTGATTCATTTAGGGGAGCCTTTGGTTGAATACCAAGGGGAAGAAGACGATTCAAGCTCGGTGGTGGGGGATTTATCCGCTAACCCTGTGCACGCCAGTGAGGATGACTTCATAGTGGGCAGTGCCCATGACGCCCATGCATCTCAAAGCATTAAAGCCACCCCCAGTGTGCGCGCGCTGGCCAAGCGTATGGGGGTAGAAATCAGCCATATTCAGGGCACCTCAATTGATGGCCGCGTGACCAGCTTTGATGTGGAGAAAGCGGCGCAATTAAATTTAGATAAAGGCCAAAGTGAAGCGTTAAAAGGCGTGCGAAAATCCATGGCCAAGGCTATGAAAAGAAGTCATGAGCAAGTGGTGGCAGTGACTTTACATGACGATGTTGACATTTTTAAGTGGCAAGAAGCAGAGGATCCCACCATGCGTTTAGTGCATGCCATTAACGTGGCCTGTCAAAAGGAGTCTTCATTAAATGTTTGGTTTGATGGCGAACAATTAACTCGCCGAATATTAACGAATGTTGATCTAGGCATCGCAGTGGATACCGAGCAAGGGCTGTTTGTGCCTGTGTTAAGGGATATTCATACCCGTAGCCAACAAGATTTGCGCTTAGGTTTAGACGCATTAAGAGCTGCAGTAAAAAGTCGAAAAATTCCCCCTAAAGAAATGCAAGGGGCAACGATTACGCTATCAAATTTTGGCACGCTGGCAGGAAAATATGCCAACCCAATTGTGGTGCCACCCATGGTGGCTATTGTTGGTGCTGGGGGCATTCGAGACGAGGTATTGGCCCATGAAGGTAAAGCGGTTTTACATCCTGTATTACCTTTATCCCTCAGTTTTGATCATAGAGCTGTGACGGGTGGTGAGGCGGCTAGGTTTTTGAAAGCGTTAATGGATGACCTAGCTTTGGAAAAAGTATAATCAGAAACTATTATTAAGTTTTGTTTTTAATAACTGGGTTTTTGATTTTCTATATTGGTAAAACCTCTCCATTAATAGGCTCATGAAAATTACGCTAAACTCAAGAACTCGTATCCAAACGGGTTGGTCATATGGCCCCAGAAGGATATCTCCAGTCATATTTAATCCCACCACATAGGCTAGCATCACCATGACCGAAGCGAGCCAAGCACTTAAGTTGGTGTGCAGCACTGCAAACGGCAATACCCATAAAAGATACCATGGGTTAATAACGGGCGCGCACAATAGTAAGGCCCCCATAAGCCAATCCCCTCGTACTGGCTTATGATTTTTAGTGACGCTGTATAGTGGCCAATGGGCAGAAAAGCGCGGTTGCGAAAAGAGAAAAAAATACCAAGCGAAAAAACCGCACAATAAAATTGCCAAAAATAATTTAGCCTGACTTGGGGAAATAAATTGGGCTAGTAGCCCATATAGAGCCGAGTTAAATTCCCAATTCTGTGCCATGGCGCTTAGGCCGATTAAGTCGCTGTGATCCTTAGCTAATAAGGGGATATATAGGCTCGCTAAAATCATTAAAAATACTAGCCAGTGACGTGGCTTACATTGAATTAATAAAAATGGCACAAATATAAGGGCAAAAATTTTGGCGCCCACGCTGGCGGCCAGAAAAATTGCCACTCCATAAAAATATTGTTTGTGAAGACAGAATATCGAAATCATGAGTAAGCCCACCCCAAATCCATCAGGGTGAGCGGTGAGTATGATTTCCTTAAACACTAGGGGGGACCAAGCGTACAGCATGACTAAGTTAGGCTTAGCCAGCTGCAGTAAAATACCAATTAATAGCATATCAAACGCGCTGTAAATAAGTTGCAATGCCCATACTTCGCCTGGGGCGATTAAATACGCCATTAAAAAACTGTATTGCAAGCTGGGCCCATAAATCGTCGGAATGTCTGGGTAATTTATTTGCCCTAGTATGGATTGAAAGTTATTAGGGATTTTATGGTTCAGCTCACTGCTATAAAAATAATCGCTAGGGGCAATCCCGTACGGGCTGCCTAATTGCACACTCTGGTAGGCATCCCAAAGATAGCGAAAATAATCATCCTCAAATAAAGGCATGCCAAAGATACCTAATAAGTGAAAAACCAGCGCCCATGAAAATACGTAGCGCGCCGAGAGGTTTTGACCAACTTGATGAAAGTAGATAAAACTCCCAAAGACCCCTGCATAGCAGGCGGACATGAGCAGTAAATACCCTTGCAGGTTATGAGCCTCAGATGATCGAGAAAATACCAGTAAGGCTATAAAAGACAGCATTACCAGTAAGGCTAATCCATGTAACTTATAATTTAGCGGGCTTAAAAAATATAGGCGCAACCGTTTCATCTCTTTATTCAAAAGTGAGAAAGCTAATAGGGTAATAATAAAGACGGGTGGTTGCTATGCTTTAAAACGTAAGATTTAAAATGTTATACCTTGTGATACTTCTGTAATAAATCCATTACTTATTTGTGATTCATCGGCCTTTCTTTTAGGTAACACTGAGCCCAGTTGTAAGCTGCCAGGAGGGGTTGTTTTGTACTGCTGGTTTTAGTCACTTAATTCTTATTAAAACAGGTACTCCTATGTTTAATTTTTCGCCCAAGGGGCGTTTCACTATGAAACTGGCTGGTGCGACAGCAGCATTGGTTTTGTCTTCATCTGTTATGGCTTCAGGCTCATTTGGTGGCGCTTCAGGTATTGGCTTGCAGAATTCTTATAACCTAGGCAAGACTTTATACTATAGGCAGTTGGCTTGTGAAGAATGTCCACTGGGAAAACAAAGCCTAGATGTGATCGGTGCGCAGAAATTAATTGACAAGTTAAATCATGATGAAAATTTTGCCCAAGGTTTAAAAGGTATAAAACGCAACGCTGTGATTGTTTATTTAAAACGCCGTTATAAGACAGGTTAATCGTTTCTTGTGTGAATCGAGTAAAAAATAATTTTAAGGAATAAATAATGAAACGTTCGATTACATCAGCCTTGGCTTTGGCTATTTCACAAGCGTGTTTGGCGGATGGGTCTCCTTGGCTTACAGAGCCTGAGACGATGCAGCTGGTGGTCTCGCAGGTACAACAAAGTGCCGATGAATTTTATAAAGCCAACAGCACCACACAGGTAGATAAATTAGAGCAAAAAACCACCTGGTTGGGTTTGTCGTACGGACTGGACTATGACCTAGCTGTGGGTTTTAAAAGCGGTTATTCCAGCAATGAAGGTAACTCAGTCAGTACAGAAAGTGGCATAACGGACTCTACGGTGGGCGTGAGCTGGCGCTTGGTGGATGAATTTATTAGCTACAGTTATGTGCCTTCTACGGTTTTACGTGCAGCGGCAACCTTTCAAGGGGACTACGATACCGGAGAGATTAATGCCATTGGCGATGGAGCCGACAGCATAGAAGTGTCGTTAATTTTAGGCCGCTTTTTAAACCCTTGGTTGGCGGTGTCTTCTGAACTGGGTTATCGAAAGCGCAACTCTGATGTGCCTGATGATGCCTTCTATAAATTAGGCGCCTATGTGTTGCCAAGTCCGCAGGTGTCTGTCTCTCTTAATTATAGTGTGGTCGATGCTCAAGGTGGTTTAGACATTGGTGAGGCGGGTTTTGTAAATAGCGAAGATGGCACTGTGAATTTTCATAAACTGGAAGAAGACAGCTCACTGGTGGATTTGGGCATTTCTTTTAACGTATTGCCTGAACTTAACCTGAGCTTTAACGCCGGACAGGTGGTAAATGGAAAAAATACCACCAAAAGTGATGTGTACGCGCTAACCGTTGGTTACACCTTACCCTGATATTTTACAAGTAAGCCTCGCGGCCCATGCGGCCACGAGGTGCACCGAGTACCGCTTGTTTAAACGTCCATTAGGGCTGGCGATTACTTTCCTTTTAAAATTGGGTAATTCATCGAGAGTGTTCACTTAAGGATAAACTATGTATCAACAACACCGGGTTTGTGTGGTCATTCCTGCCCTTAATGAAGCGCAATCTATCGGTTTAGTCTTGGCAGATTTATGGGAGCTTAAAGATCAGCAGGGACGCAATATCATAGATGAAGTGCTAGTGTGCGATAATGGTTCAAGTGATCAAACGGCACAAATAGCTCAAAAGGCCGGAGCCAAAGTGGTGTTCGAAATACTGCCAGGTTATGGCCGAGCCTGTTTAAAGGCACTGGCGGCCATTCAAAAAACCGACATCATCGTGTTTATGGATGCCGACCATGCTTTTTACGCTCACCAAACAATAGCGTTAATTGATGGCGTGAGTAAAGGGCAAGATTTGGTCATAGGCTCTCGTGTTTTGGGAAGAATGGAACCCGGAGCGCTCACGGTCCCCCAAAGGCTGGGCAATCAGTTGGCCAGTAGTTTAATTCATTTAATTTGGGGGCAGAAGGTGACGGACCTTGGGCCGTTTAGGGCCATCAGTTACAGTGCTTTAGAAAAACTAGGTATGCAGGACCAAACTTTTGGTTGGACTATAGAAATGCAAATTAAGGCCATTCAATATAGTTTAGCCACAAGTGAAGTGGCGGTGGATACTCGGCGTCGCATTGGTGTCTCAAAAATTAGTGGAACTGTAAAGGGCACTATTGGTGCCGGTGTAGGTATAATAAGCATGATTTTTAAACTGTGGTGGAATCAGAAAAAAATGCAGGGTGTGATGAGCTAATATTACCTTACTGTGAGTGTGTAGATTTAAGTGAAACATATAAATGGAGCAGCAATGAAGATTTCTATTAAGTGGTTTAGCTATGGGTTAGTGATGCTATTGAGTTTTGGCTACTTTAGTTCCGCTTTAGCGAATGAGGATATTGATTGGCGAAAGAGTAATGAAAAAAATCATTCCATGATTGATCATATGGCTTGGCAAAGCATACTCGATAAATATTTAAAATTGGCGAAAATGGGGGGTGTTAATCTGTTTGACTATGCCAATGTGGGTGAGGCAGAGAAAAAAAATCTACAGGCCTATCTTCATGATATGCAGAGTATTAACCCTTTGAACTTTAATAAGGCTGAACAAAAAGCCTACTGGATAAACCTCTATAATGCCCTGACGGTCAATTTAATTTTAAATAACTATCCGCTGAAAAGCATTACTAAGTTAGGTGAAAGTATATTCTCTTTTGGTCCCTGGGACGATGATATGGCCAAGATAAATGGCGTTGAATTAAGTTTAAATGATATTGAACATGCCATTTTGCGACCTATTTTTAAAGATCCGAGAATTCATTACGCGGTTAATTGTGCTAGCTATAGTTGCCCAAATTTGGCAGGCCAAGCTTTCACTTCTAGTAATACCCAGCAATTACTTGAAAGCGGTGCTCGAGACTACGTGAATCATGTTAGGGGAGTGAGTTTTGAAGGAGAAGATCTTTTAATGTCCAGTATCTATCATTGGTATAAAGACGATTTTGGTGGTGAAGATAAATCTCTACTTGCTCACTTTAAACAATATGCTTTGACTGAACTTAAAGCAAAGCTCATCAAATTTGAAAGAAGTGATGGAGATATAGAGCACAGTTATGATTGGGCTTTAAACGAAGTGAAATAAAATATTAGAAATTTTCTTTAATAAAAAACCGAATCATTAATAACGTTTCGGTTTTTTAATAGAGGTTGCCTGTAGGTACGTCCACTCCTTATTTGGCGTAAATGACTTTCCATGGCCCCATGCCCGTTATTTGAATAATAGCTGGGTTATCTTTGGTGTACACATAATGATTTTCATTTTTTGGGTTCACATAAAAACTACCGGCGCTAAACTTAGTGCCAATTTCCTTGTTAAAGCTATCACCAAACCCCACGTACAAATCACCTTGTAAAATTGTCACTCGCTCAGGTCCAGGATGCTGGTGAACAGCGAGCTTCATATTCTTAGGGGTTTTTAAACGAATAGTAAACATACCTTCTTTTTTGGGATTTCCTTCCAGAACAGCCATTTGAGTGCCTTTGGGTAAATGAGCGCCAGCGCTTTGCCATTCGATATCGTCACTCCAATATCGTAGGGTATTTTTTGGAACATTTTCCTGGAAATTATTTGCTAGAACGCTGCCAGAGAAAACAAGGACGCTGAGCATAGCGGTGATTAAATGGATGGTTTTTGACATGGTTAACCTTAAAAAGATGAGTTAGAAATATAGTTATATTGTCTTATTAAATGAAATAATAACAGATTAAAAATCTTGAATAGTGCCGTAAATGTAAAGTATGATGCGTGCAGCTCACGGGGTGCCCACTGGTGTAAACCAATCGGCCGAGATGCATTTGCAAACCCGTTGAACCTGATCCGACTAGCATCGGCGTAGGAATGAGCGTGGTTTGTCTATGTAAATACATCTGTTTTCTCACCCATAGTGTGAATTATAATGTGTTGGCAAACTGCATCTAACCCCTAGGGGTTGTCCGCACGTCTTTGTTAGTGGTGACTTAATTTTAAGGACCCACTATGCAAACTACTGATTTTGAAAACCCAGAAAACCACATTTCAGTTCAATCATTACCGGAAGTTAAAACAGGTAATATTACCCTTGACCCGCTGCCGGGCAGTGAAAAAGTTTACGTTCAAAGTTTAAACCTACCTGATGTGCGCGTGCCCATGCGCAAGATTAATTTAACCGATGGCACAGACATTACGCTTTACGACACTTCTGGCCCTTATACTGATAGCAACGCCACGATTGATGTTCACAAAGGCTTACCGAATGTTCGTTCAGCTTGGTTAGATACCTCAGAAGACTGTGAACTCTATCAAGGCCGTGATACTAAACCTGAAGATAATGGCTTAGAAAGCGAAGAGAAAGCCTTTCAGTTTTATAACCCTCACCTACAACGCCAACCCAGACGAGCAAAATCGGGTAAAAATGTATCCCAAATGCATTATGCAAGACAGGGCATTATTACCCCTGAAATGGAATTTGTGGCCATTCGAGAAAATCAAAAACGCAGCGAATTAGAAAAAGAATTTAATACGGATGAACGGACTAAACGCTTAGCTGGTAACAGTCAGGGAGCCAGCATTCCAGATATTATTACTGCCGAATTTGTGCGTGAAGAAATAGCTCGTGGTCGTGCCATTATTCCTGCCAATATCAATCACCCCGAACTTGAGCCCGTTATTATTGGTCGAAACTTTCTGGTTAAAGTGAATGCCAATATTGGTAATAGCGCATTGATATCATCTATCGAAGATGAAGTAGATAAGCTTGTTTGGTCCCTTCGTTGGGGAGGCGATACCGTCATGGATTTATCTACCGGCAAGCATATTCACAGTACCCGTGATTACATCATTCGAAATAGCCCAGCCCCTATTGGCACAGTGCCTATCTATCAAGCGCTGGAAAAAGTAAATGGTGTGGCTGAAGATCTAACGTGGGAAATTTTTCGAGACACTCTAATCGAGCAAGCTGAGCAAGGGGTGGATTATTTTACTATCCATGCGGGTATTCGATTAGCCCATGTGCCGCTGACTGCAAACCGTGTCACCGGTATTGTGAGCCGTGGTGGTTCTATCATGGCCAAATGGTGTATTGCTCATCATGAAGAAAGCTTTTTATACACGCACTTTGAAGACATTTGCGAAATTATGAAAGCGTATGATGTGAGCTTCTCTTTAGGAGATGGCCTACGCCCAGGCTCTCAAGCTGACGCTAACGATGCGGCTCAGTTTGCAGAATTAGAAACCCTAGGAGAGCTAACCAAGATAGCTTGGAAGCACGATATTCAAACCATGATTGAAGGTCCTGGCCATGTGCCTATGCATATGGTGCAAGCCAATATGGACAAGCAATTAGAATGCTGCGATGAAGCGCCATTTTATACACTCGGGCCTTTAATCACAGATATTGCACCTGGTTATGACCATATTACCAGTGGCATCGGGGCGGCTATGATTGGTTGGTTTGGTTGTGCCATGCTGTGCTATGTAACACCCAAAGAACATTTGGGCTTACCAAATAGAGATGATGTTAAAACTGGAATCATTACTTATAAAATTTCAGCTCACGCCGCCGATTTAGCCAAAGGCCATCCAGGTGCGCGCTTTAGAGATGACATGCTGAGTAAGGCTCGTTTTGAATTTAGATGGGAAGACCAATTTAATTTAGGGCTTGACCCAGATACCGCCAGAGAATTTCACGATGAAACCTTGCCAAAAGACAGTGCTAAAGTGGCGCATTTTTGTTCTATGTGCGGCCCTAAGTTTTGTTCAATGAAAATCAGTCAAGAGGTGAGGGATTACTCGAAAGAGTTGCAAGGAAATCTATCCCAAAATGATATTGAGCAAGGCATGAAGGAAAAAAGCGCTCAGTTTAAAGCATTAGGCTCGCAAGTCTATGTGGATGCAAGCGTTAGTGAACAGGAAGCGTAAACGTGAATGATACTGCAGGGACTTTAGTTAAAGGACAAAAAGTTGCAGTAGTAGGTGCGGGCATCTGTGGCAGTTTAACTGCCTGGTTTGCCCAGCTTTCAGGGCTACAAGTACATGTGTTTGAATCAGATGAACACAAAAAGAGCTGTTCATTTACCGCAGCGGGCATGCTGGCACCTATGGCCGAATTGGAAAGCAGCAGTGATGATATTTATCAATTGGGCAAGCATTCAATTGAATTGTGGCCATCCATTATTGATTCGTTACCACAAAAGATTTTCTATCGTACCTCAGGCACTTTGGTAGTGAGCCATCGACAAGACAGAGGAAGCTATCAGCAATTTGTGAAAAGTCTTCAGGTTAAACTTAACCATAAATTCAACCAAGAGTGTGAGCTGCTGTCTTGTCATTCGTTAGAGAGACATGCTTTAGAGCCGGAGTTAACCAATTTAGGAGAGGCCCTGCACTTAAAAAATGAAGCGCAGGTCGATGGTAATCAAGCTCTCAATGCCTTGCATGATACCCTAAAGAAAAAGGCACATTGGCACGTTAAAGACGTGAATGATATTAATGCATTTAATGTGGACGGCGAGACGTTTGATTGGGTATTTGATTGTCGAGGCTTAAAGGCAAGCAAAGATATTGTTGGACTACATGGAGTACGCGGTGAAGTGATTACTGTGAAAGCTCCCCAAGTTAATCTTTTTCATATGGTTCGCGTTATGCATCCAAGGTATCGAATTTACATTGTGCCAAGGGAAAATCATCATTACATGATAGGCGCCACGGAAATTCAAAGTGATGATGATGGGCCAGTCAGTGTTCGCTCTACTTTAGAGCTGCTATCTGCAGCTTTTAGCGTTCATTCAGGGTTTGCTGAAGCGCGCATCATTTCTTTGAACAGCCATGTTCGTCCTACTACCATGGATCATCAGCCTTTTATTGAAACGCAGCCTGGCCTCACTCGCTTGAACGGCTTATACCGTCACGGATTTTTATTGTCTCCGGCAGTGGTGGCAAAGGTCTTTAATGGGTTGGGTATGGATGTTAGTGAATATTTAACAGGGGAACCTTATGCGCATTGTGTTTAATGGTGAAGCAGTATTACTGGTTGAAGCTTGTACTTTACAAGATTTGTTAAGCCGTGAAGAAGTTTCAAAGAATAAACAATTGGACCAGTGTGTGGTTGCACTTAATCGAGACTTTATTCATCAACACAAATACCGTGAAACATGGTTACAAGAAGGGGATGAAATTGAAATGTTAGGCGCGGTGGTGGGAGGCTAATGATGTTAGAAATAGCAGGGGAAAAAATTAGCAGCCGGTTTTTTATTGGCAGTGCACTGTATGATTCGCCTAAAGATATGCGTGATGCCATAGACATGTCTGAATCTCAAGTCATTACGGTATCTCTTAGACGCCAAGTGGCAGGAGGAACAGATAACCAAGTTTTTTGGGACTTTTTACAAAGTTTTAAAAACACTAATACGCAGGTTAATCGCTATTTATTACCTAATACAGCGGGTTGCCATACTGCTAAGGAAGCCATTACGTTAGCCCAAATGGCCAGAGAATTATTTAAAACAAATTGGATAAAGCTAGAGGTCATAGGTGATGATTACACCTTACAACCAGATCCTTTTGAGTTAGTGGTTGCCGCTAAAGAATTGGTGGCTCAGGGCTTTGAAGTTCTCCCCTATTGCACGGATGATTTAGTATTGTGTGAAAAGCTATTGTCTGTGGGTTGTAAAATTTTAATGCCATGGGGCGCACCTATAGGCACAGGAAAAGGGTTGATAAACCCATATGCGTTGCAAACGCTTCGTAGCCGGTTTGCTGGTGTGCCATTAATTGTTGATGCAGGAATAGGTTCTCCTAGCCACGCGGCTCTTGCCATGGAAATGGGTTATGACGCTGTGCTATTAAATACAGCGGTTGCCAAAGCCCAAAATAGCGCTCTAATGGCAAAGGCCTTTAAGTTGGCCATTAAAGCCGGAAGGCTGGCTTACGAAGCGGGTCAGATGCAATCTCAAGACACAGCCTGTGCCAGTACCCCTATCGTAGGCATGCCTTTTTGGCATGGCTCTTAAAAATTAAACAACTCATCAAAATTTTAAAGTAATGATCAATATTAAACCTGCCGTATTAAATATTAGCGCCAATGACCCTATGGGGTTAGCGGGTGTTCATGCTGATTTAAGAGCAATGAGTGCCATGAATGTGCATGGTGCCAATGTAATTACGGCCACCACCGCACAAACACAGCACCAATTTTATGATTTAAATGCGGTGAGCCTACATGCTTTTAAAAGTCAGTTAGATGCACTTTATAAACAAGATATTTTTGTTGTTGTGAAACTTGGTTTGTTGGCCAATTCGCAGCAGGCAAATGTATTGCTAAATCATCCAATTTTAAAAAATAAAAAATTAATTGTAGACCCAGTATTGGCAGCCAGTTCAGGCAGTATTGAACAATTAAATGATCGAATTAATGGGCTAAAGAATTTAATGCCCATGATGGACATGATAACGCCAAATTACGATGAAGTATTGGCGTTGGTGGGCATCGCCATTGAAAACCCGGAATCCTTAATTAAGGCCGCTCAGTCTTTTATTAAATTGGGTGTTGGTTCTGTTTTAATAAAAGGAGGTCATGGCAGTCATCCAAGTGAAGATTATTTTTACAGCGCTTCACATGCTTTTTATGTATCCAGTGCTGTGCATGATAAAGAATTTACTCGAGGCACAGGTTGTATGTTGGCTTCTCTTATTGCCAGTAGCTTGGTGTTAGGCAGTAGCCTGCCTGATTCAGTGGTGATGGCAAAAATGCAATTAAACGCAGGGTTTAAACATCGTTTTAAATTAGATGAATCGAGTGGCAGTTTACAGCCACCCACATGGCAAGATCCGTTATCAATAAGTGAAAGTGAAAACCTTATTACTGAGCTGCCTCAAGTTTATGGGCAAGCTTTAGAAAAAAATCTAATATTTGAGCCTTGTCTCAAACCACTTGGTCTATATCCGGTCGTCAATAGGGCCCATTGGTTAGCGTCGTTATTACCATTGGGCGTTAAGATTATTCAATTACGCATTAAAGATTTAGAAGGCGAAGCTTTAAAGAAAGAAATTCAGCAGGCGGTTAAAATTGCAAAGCAATATGCTGCTCAATTATTCATTAACGACTACTGGGAATTGGCCATTGAGTGTCAAGCTTATGGTGTACATCTTGGGCAAGAAGATATAGATACAGCTGACTTATTGGCTATCTCAAAAGCAGGTTTACGACTAGGGTTAAGCAGTCACTGCTTTTTTGAAATGGCCAGAGCGAAGACCATTAACCCCTCTTACATTGCCTTTGGACCTGTATACGAGACAAAAAGTAAAGAAATGCCATGGATTCCACAAGGCCCACAGGGGTTAAAGTACTGGCGTTTACATTTACCTGACTTTCCAATGGTGGCCATAGGAGGGATTTTTGGTGAAAAATTTCAACAAGTAAAAAATACAGGGGTGGATGCCATAGCCATGATCAGTGCGATCACTGAACACGAGCACCCAATGCTGGCCACACAGCAATACATGAACGCCTTTGAATTAACTCAATGAGTGTGTATATTTTATTACTTTAGTATATCCTAATGTAATAAAATTAAAGCGATTGAGGCAGTGTATGGTTCATGTAGATTACTTTACCGATGTATTGTGTATTTGGGCGTTTATTGGAGAGAAACGCTTAGCAGAAGTTCAGGCTAATTTAGCTGAAGATATTGAGGTTAATTTATTGTTCTTACCAAACTTCTCTGCTTGCCATCAAAAAATAAATAAAGGCTGGTCTAGTAAAGGTGGATTCAATGGTTATGCCGAGCATGTGCGTGAAGTGGCTGAGAAATTTGAAATAACGTTACACCATGATACTTGGTTTAAGGTACGCCCCAGTACCTCCTTGTTGGCCCATTCTGTGATTAAATCAATTGCCAATACTGCTGGGCCTGAAAAGGCAGCACAGTATTGTTCGAGCGTGCGTAATGAGTTTTTCAAGAATGCTCAAGACATATCCAGCCTTACAGTTTTGAAAGCATCAGCGGAAAAACTCAATATCAATTGGCACGCGGTGATGAATGATTATAACAGTGGCCATGGTTTGGCAAAACTGCACGAAGACTTTTTGCTGGCCAAAGATTATCAAATAACCGTTAGCCCAGCTTGGGTGTTTAATGAAGGGCGTCAGCGCCTAATTGGCAATGTGGGCTACAGAGTTATTGAAGCTAATCTTCGTGAATTAATTGAGCAAAAGCCCATGCCTCAATTGTGGTGTTAAAGCGGCCAAAAGTGGTTAAGTAGGCTCTGGCATATTTTGATTATTGAAGGGGAGTTGTTCATAGCAGCTTTGTTTGTAATGGTTTAGCTGCTTTGCTTCCTCATGAACAAAATCTCCCACGGCATCGTGGAAACCTGTATGGGTTAGGTAATGAAGAGAGTGGCAAAAAGTGGCTTCAAAACCCCTGGCAATCTTGTGCTCTCCTTGTGTTCCCGGGTTAAAATGTTTTAGGTTGTTTTCTATGCAATATTCTATTCCTTGGTAATAACACAGCTCAAAGTGTAATCCTGTTATTTCTTGGTGGCACCCCCAGAAGCGCCCATATAAATTTTCTTTGTCTTTAAAATAAAGTGCACAGGCCAGTGGCTGGTTTTTATGCTGGGCAACGATTAATAATAGTTGCTCGGGCATGGCAAGGCCCATAGCTTTAAAAGCATTTAAGCTAATGTATCCACTCATGCGTCGTTTTGCATAAGTAGATTGGTAGCAGCCATAAAAAAACTGCCAATGCTGATCGGTTATTTCTTCCCCTGATAGTTTTAATATTTGAATGCCTGAATCTTGAATTAATCGTCTTTCTTTTAATATGGCTTTGCGTTTTCTGGATTTAAATGTGCTTAAAAAGTGTTCGAAATTTTGGTATTGATGGTTGTTCCATAAAAACTGAACCGATTTACGTTCATGCCAATTATGCTCCGTCAGGACTTTACGCTCTTGATCGTTAATAAATAGATAATGAACCCCTGATAAATTTTCTTGATGGCAATGTTCTTGTAAGTGCTTACTAATTTCAAGGCCGTTGATGGGGGCGGAGGAATGTTCTGAGCCAATTATGCGGGGCCCTGGCACGGGTGTAAAAGGGGCTGCCACAATCATCTTTGGGTAATAATTTAAACCGTGGTTTTGATAGGCTTCGGCCCAGCCCCAATCAAATACATACTCACCATAAGAGTGCTGCTTAATGAAGCTGGGCAATAGAAGATTTTGTTGCTCTAAGTGCAAATAGTGACTCTGCCAACCGGAGTCGCCATTTAGGCTGTCATGCTCTTCAAGGGTATTTAAAAAGGACTTTTGTAAAAATGGAAAGTCGGTATCCCAAAGATCATTTTCAACTTGCTTTATGCGATTAATCCACTGCATTGGTAAGCCACTGTTCGAATAAAGGGATTGAATAAACGGGTTGAATAAAAAATAAATTAGCCAAGCTTTTAATGCTTAATTAAATTTAAGCAAGATTGCTTAAGGGAGCGCTTATTGCTTAAATACTATAACGCTTTTTATTATTAATCCGTAGGAGGTTTATTATGTACTCACTGGATAAACAGCTGCAACAGGATACTGTCTTGTTGGGGCAATTTTCCCTTTGTGATGTGTTATTAATGAATGATAGCCAGTATCCATGGGTTATTTTGGTGCCTCGTCGAGCCAGTATTAGGGAAAGCTATCATTTATCTCAAGAAGAGCAACACCAACTGAGTGATGAATCAGCTTACGTCAGTCAACGTTTGTCTGACTTCTTTGAAGCCACCAGTATGAATGTGGCTGCACTGGGTAATGTGGTTGCGCAATTGCACGTGCATCATGTGGTGCGTTTCAGTGACGATCCAATTTGGCCTAAGCCAGTATGGGGGGCTTTACCAGCCAAGCCATATACAAAGCCAGCCTTGGCTAAACGAGTCGATGACTTAACCCGTTTATTGAGCGATAAGTTAATTGAGGATGCTCAAACTTCCGACGGCAACTCTGATGACAGTGATTTGTATTAATCTCTTATAGGTGCTTTTCATAAGAGGATAATATTTTCGGGCCAATGCTTTTGGCCCATTCTGAATACCCTAATTCAGATGGGTGGTACCCATCCTTAGCCATATAGAGGGGCTTTACTTTTGGCTCGCTGGCCACATGGTAAACGTCAGAATGATTTTGGCAGATTCTTTTCAACGATAAATCTAAGATTCCAGAGCGCAATCCCAATAAATATTTAAGAGGTGCAGGTAGGGCAGGAAATTGCATCATAGGTGGCACTTGGGTAAAAATGATGGGGCCAGAAGTGGTGAGTTTCAACGATTCAATCGTTTGATTAATGTACTGGTTCCAGTTCTTTAACGTGGTGAGTTTGGTGGTATCGTTAACTCCCATGGTGACCAAAGCAATATCGCATTGAACAGCTGGGGTTGTTTGTAGGTGCTCCAGTAATTCTTTAAAATTTATGCCGTTAACACCATAAGTTTGCCATTGAATTTCTCTTTTGGTCGCAAGGTTTAGCGCTTGGGCTATTTTAGCCGTTAATCCTTCTTTTAGGTTTATAACGCCTACGCCTGCAACAGTAGACTCTCCCACATGTAATACTTTTAAATTAGGCTCTATACCCTTTATGAACCCCTGTTTAGGCCCCGCGGCTTCTGGCATGCGAATGGTTGTTTTCTTAACGTAAAGTGCTTGCGGGAAAATAATGGCTAATAGCGGTACGGTGCACAGCCAACTGATGCGTAGCAGCATTAGAGTGAAATACAGCTTCATATTAAGTTAATAGCCCAGTGATTTTTTGTTTCAATTTAGCGACCACTTTTTTCTCAAACCAGGGATTCTTTTTTAACCAAATTTGATTGCGCGGTGAAGGGTGGGGTAATAGAAAATAGCGCCCTAAACTGCTGCTTTGTTGTTGAACTTTCTCAGTTAAGCTTTTGTGGTTTTTATGAAAGTCAGTGCCTTTTAGATAATAGTTTTGCGAGTACTGGCCAATCAGCAAAATTAGCTGGATATTAGGTAAATGATTGAGCAACGCCTCATGCCACTGTGGGGCGCATTCTTTTCGAGGGGGTAAATCTCCCGAATTACCTTTGCCTGGGTAACAAAAGCCCATGGGCATAATGGCAAATACTTTATCATCGTAAAAAGTAGATTTGTCTACCCCTAGCCAATCTCTTAATCGATCACCACTTTGATCATTCCAAGCAATACCTGACTCATGAACTTTAAGCCCCGGTGCTTGGCCAATGATTAGAATTTTGGCAGCCTCATGAATTTGCACAACAGGGTTGGGTGGCAGGGGTAAATGTTGTTTGCACAGTGTGCAGAGGCGTACGGAATTGAGTAAAGGGATAAGCTGCATATTAAAAAAGGTGGTCAGTTAATTTAACTGCCACCTTTCGTATACCCACTAGAGAAAGTGGCTTATTCGGCCATTTCTTTTAGTTTTTTCAGCGGACGAATTTTCAAAGCAATAGAAGCAGGCTTCGCTTTGAACATGGTTTCTTCGCCAGTGAATGGGTTGATGCCTTTACGTGCTTTCTTAGCTGGCTTTTTAACCGCTGAGATTTTAAGAAGGCCAGGTAGAACAAATTCGCCAATTGCGCGTTTCTTAACGTGACGCTCAATGACATCTGAAAGTTCGTCTAGAACTGCTTGAACCTGCTTTTTAGATAGTTCAGTGTTATCAGCAATTTCGGTTAGCATTTGCGTTTTGTTATAACGCTCAGTGACCGCAGTCATTTTTTTAGCAGGTGCTTTTTTCTCAACCGCTTTTGCAGCAGGCGCTTTTTTAACAGGTGCTTTTTTAGCCGCTACTTTTTTAACAGGCGCTTTTTTGGCGGCTACTTTTTTTACTGGTGCTTTTTTAGCAGGTGCTTTTTTCTTAGCTGCCATGATGATGTCCCTTGGGTGGCTTATGGTTGGTATCAGGAATATACAAATAAGTGACTAAGACAAGCAAGTAAAAAATGAAAAAAAGCCTTATATTTTAGCTTTTTTTACATGTAGACGTTTTATAGCTCGGTTAAAATGCTCTACCCAACGAGGACAATACAAGGTTCCAGAATATTGATTAATTTCCATAATGGCTCTAATCATAGGTCTTTGCTGTTTTTGTTGGTAAAGCCGTGGTTGAGTGATGGCTTCAAAACTGTCAACAATGGCTAGTAATTTTGCGCCCTCACAGATCTCCTTTTCCGTCAATCCATCAGGGTAACCACTGCCATCTAAACGTTCGTGATGGTGCAAAATAATTTGTGCAGCGTCTTGCCAAATATCATATGGGCTTAATAACTGGTGAATTAACCCCACGTGACCTTTCACCCACTGCCAATCATGGCGACTTAATGCACTGGCTTTTTTTACCATGCCTTTAGGAATGAACCCCATGGCCATATCGTGTAAATAAAGAGCAGCTTGTAATTGATTGCTATCAATAGGATTACCTGCCATGTGGTTCATGGTGAGACCCAGTTCAAACATGCGCTCTGTTCGACCACTGCCATAGGGACTGCGTTGATCCACCAATAAGCTAATTTGCAGGAAAAAAGCCACTTCTTCGTTTATTTCATTTTCATCAAAATAATCATGGCCTTGCTTGTCGTCCGCTTCTTTTGTTGGGGTGGTTTCAGGGGCGAGCATTTGCACAATGGCTAGGGTTTGCTGCTCGGCTTCGCTGTCTTTCAATGTGGCAAGTTTACTGACCATGTGAGCGAGTTTGTCGTAAAGGTCTCGATCAAAGGTGCCCTCGCTATTAATGAAGTGGTGCAACTCCCGATAGATAAGATCTAGGCTAAGCAGTAATACATCCCCTAGTGCAGGGGTGTAATGACGATTTTGGTTACGCAGGGTATCTAATATGTCTTCGACGGCTTGTAATAATGAGATATATTGTTGAATGCCCATGATGCCCACATCGCCTTTTACGGTGTGCACATCTCTAAATAGCAGGTGAACGGTATCCAAGTCATCTGGCTGGCTTTCCAGTTTTAACAGGTGATCCGTGCAACTTTGACGCTTCTCATCGAGTTCATCTTTTAGGTCGTTGATGAGATCTGTATCAAAATCATCTATGTGGGCGCTGCTCATATACTCTCCTAGCTTAAATAAAGCATAGCAGGGCCTTACAAAATGTCGGAATCTGGCGAAAATTGGGTATAATGCTCGGCTTTTTGATCAACTAAATAAAATAGAGGCTCTTGATAGGGCCTTATTGTAGATAAATTAAGACAGCTTCTGGTGTTATCCCAGAAGCTTGACACTAAATAACGCTTAAAAAGATAGATTTGGGAATACGCTATGCGCAGCCATTATTGTGGTGAGATTACAGAAACACTTGCCGATCAAACCGTCACATTTTGTGGTTGGGTTCATCGTCGTCGTGACCATGGTGGTGTAATCTTTTTAGATGTACGTGATCGTGAAGGTTTGGTTCAAACGGTATTTGACCCTGATACCGTAAAAGCGTTTAACACTGCCAACGGTGTGCGCAGTGAATATGTGGTGCAAATTAAAGGTCTGGTGCGTCTTCGCCCTGCAGGTGCCACCAATGACAATATGACCACAGGTAAAATTGAGATTCTAGGTAAAGAAATTACCGTTCTTAATAAAGCCAACACCCCTCCGTTCCCTCTAGATGATTACTCTCCAGTAGGGGAAGATGTACGTTTAAGCTATCGTTACATGGATTTACGTCGTGATGAAATGCAGCGCAACTTGCGTTTCCGTCATAAAGTGACCACTCATATCCGTAACTTCTTAGATAAAGAAGGCTTCTTGGATATCGAAACCCCTATCTTAACCCGTGCCACTCCTGAAGGTGCTCGTGATTACTTGGTACCTAGCCGTACTCACCAGGGCTCTTTCTTTGCCTTGCCGCAGTCGCCACAGTTGTTTAAACAGCTATTGATGGTGTCGGGTTTTGATCGCTATTACCAAATTGCTAAATGTTTCCGTGATGAAGATTTACGTGCGGATCGTCAGCCTGAATTTACTCAAATTGATATCGAAGCTTCATTTGTTAATGAAGAGCAAATCATGGATATCACTCAGGAAATGATCAAGGGTATCTTTGAAGATCACCTTAATATTGATTTGGGTGACTTCCCTCGCATGTCATACAGCGAAGCCATGAGACGTTTTGGCTCTGATAAGCCTGACTTGCGTATTCCTATGGAATTGGTTGATGTGGCTGATTTACTTCAGGACATTGAATTTAAAGTATTTGCAGGCCCAGCTAAAGATCCAAAGGGACGTGTTGCGGCTCTTAAAGTACCTGGTGGCGCTAAGCTGTCTCGTAAGGATATTGATGCTTACACCAAATACGTTAGCATTTACGGCGCGAAAGGCTTGGCTTGGATTAAAGTTAATGAGCTAGAAAAAGGCATTGAAGGCTTACAGTCTCCTATTATCAAGTTCATTGGTGAAGAAAACACCATGAAGATCATGGAGCGTTTAGAGGTGGCCAACGGTGATATCGTTTTCTTTGGCGCTGATAAAGCGAAAATTGTAAACGAAGCCATTGGTGCGCTGCGGATTAAAGTGGGTCTTGATTTGGGCATGCTGACCTGTGAGTGGGCGCCAATGTGGGTGGTTGACTTCCCAATGTTTGAAGAAACTTCAGACGGCGGCTTAACCGCTATTCACCATCCATTTACTGCGCCTTCTTGTTCACCTGAAGAATTGAAAGCCGATCCAGCCAATGCCTTGTCTCGTGCCTATGACATGGTATTAAATGGTTGCGAGTTAGGTGGTGGTTCTTTGCGTATTCACGATCAAGAAATGCAAAAAGTAGTATTTGAAATCTTAAATATCTCTGAAGAAGAGCAGCGTGAGAAGTTTGGCTTCCTACTAGACGCTCTTCAGTTTGGTGCACCACCACATGGCGGCTTGGCATTTGGTCTGGATCGCTTGATCATGCTAATGACCGGTTCTGAAAGTATTCGTGAAGTGATTGCCTTCCCGAAAACTCAGTCAGCGGCTTGTGTCATGACGGATGCTCCAGGGTTGGTAGAAACTAAAAACTTACGTGAAGTGGGTATTCAGCTTCGCCCTAAAGAAACCAAGTAATTTAATTGCTGCGTTTCACAAAAAAAGAAGCCTAGTGCTTCTTTTTTTGTGTCTCAATCTTGTGATTGGGCAGGATTAATAGTGATGGCAGTCATTTTCAGTGCTCATTCATAAAGCTCATGGTAAGTTGGTATGGCGTGAGTCTGGTTAAATTTAAAGGGTGTAAAAGCGTATTATGGCGATAATATTAGGTATAGACCCTGGTTCTCGGCTAACGGGTTTCGGCGTAATAGAATCTAAAGGCAGTCAATTACGCTATATCACATCGGGCTGTATTCGCATTGATATCAGCAAAGATTTGGCTTTTCGTTTAAAGCAGATTTTTGAATGTGTGACTCAATTAATCAAAGACAACAACCCTGAAGAGTTTGTCATTGAGCAGGTGTTTATGGGAAAAAATGCCGACTCTGCTTTAAAGCTAGGGCAGGCTCGGGGCAGTGCCATTGTGGCCGCGGCTACTCAGGGGCTTCCCGTGTTTGAATACGCCGCAAGAGCCGTGAAACAGGCGGTAACAGGCAAGGGCAGTGCTGAAAAAGAGCAAGTACAGCATATGGTACAAATTCTACTGGGGTTACCGGGTAAGCCTCAGGCCGATGCAGCCGATGCATTGGCCATTGCCATAACCCATGCATACTCAAACCACAATTTAGTGGCAAAGGCAGGCGGCGCAAGACAAAAGCGCGGCAGGTTGCAGAGTTTTAGCGTTTAAGACTCTGGTCTTTATAAGGTTGTTTGGGTACTCTACTGGCTATATTTACAGTATTTTAAAATAAGCGCTGAATTCTATGATTGGTCGTATTACTGGCACTCTTCTTGAGAAACACCCCCCTGAATTATTAATTGATGTAAATGGCATTGGCTATGAAGTGCTTGCACCCATGACATCCATTTACAACCTCCCTCCATTAGGCGAGCAAGTGACATTGCACACTCATTTTGTGGTGCGCGAAGATGCACAGGTGTTGTTTGGCTTTTCAGATAAACAGCAGCGCAAACTTTTTAGAGCATTAATTAAAGTGTCAGGAGTGGGGCCTAAACTGGCTTTGTCTATTTTGTCGGGCATTGAAGCCGATAGCTTTGTGCGCAGTATTCACGATGGTGATTCAGTGTCTTTAGTGCGTATTCCTGGCATAGGTAAAAAAACCGCTGAGCGATTAGTGGTGGAAATGAAAGACCGCTTGAAAGAGTGGCATGTGGATTCTGAATTGCCACTTATGGCCACAGCCAATCCAGCGCCAATGGATCAAGATAAATGGATTCAAGAAGCAGAAGGTGCATTAATTGCCCTTGGTTATAAGCCCACCGAAGCGGCTAAAGCCATATCTGCTATTAAAGAGCCTGTAAAAGGGCCTGAAGACCTCATTCGATTTGCTTTAAAAGGCATGCTTAAGCAATAGCGCTGCTGGGAACCTAATATGATTGAAAGTGATCGCTTTGTAAGTGCACAAACCCCTGAAATATCGGGTGTTGAGCCTCGTCAAGATAGGGCGATTCGCCCCACGCGCCTTTGTGATTATGAAGGTCAGCCAGTGGTGCGTGAACAAATGGAAATATTCATAGGCGCGGCGACGGCTAGAAAAGAAGCGTTAGATCATACCTTGATATTTGGCCCGCCAGGATTAGGTAAAACCACGTTGGCTAATATTATTGCCAACGAATTAGGTGTGAATTTAAAATCCAGTTCAGGGCCTGTTTTAGAAAGAGCGGGTGACTTGGCGGCATTGTTAACCAATTTAGAAGAGGGGGATGTTTTATTTATTGATGAAATACACCGCCTTAGCCCTGCTGTGGAAGAGATTTTATATCCAGCCATGGAAGATTATCAATTGGATATTATGGTGGGGGAAGGGCCGGCAGCTCGCTCTATTAAGATTGACTTACCTTCGTTTACGTTGGTAGGGGCCACCACTCGTGCTGGCCTATTAACGTCCCCTTTAAGGGATCGGTTTGGCATTGTGCAGCGTTTGGAATTTTATAATGTTAAGGACTTAACCGGTATTGTGACACGAAGCGCAGGTTTATTAGGTGTGACCATTGATGACGCAGGCTCTAAAGAAGTGGCATTGAGGTCACGAGGTACACCTAGAATAGCGAACCGTTTGCTGCGTCGCGTGAGAGATTATGCACAGGTAAAATTTAACGGCGATGTTAGTCAAGACGTGGCAGATCTTGCGTTGAACATGTTAAATGTCGATACCCATGGATTAGATCACATGGATAGACGTTTGTTACTGGCGATGATTGAAAAATTTGGTGGAGGGCCCGTAGGCGTAGATTCTTTAGCGGCGGCCATCAGTGAAGAGCGTGACACAATTGAAGATGTCATCGAGCCGTATCTTATTCAGCAGGGGTTTATGATGCGCACCTCTCGAGGGCGAGTGGTGACTGATAATGCGTATTTGCACTTTGGCTTAAGTGCTCCGCAAATTGAATCTAAGTAAAAATAAAAATTAGCGGGTAGCATTAACTAATAGTCGCTTTGTAGTTTTAAGGAAATTTAATGACGGCACATTTTAGCTGGCCTGTACGGGTTTATTTTGAAGACACGGATGCAGGTGAAATTGTATATCACGCGCGCTATTTGCAATTTCTTGAGCGTGCCCGCACAGAATGGTTGCGCGGATTAGGGTTTAATCAATCTGAATTAAAACGCCAAGGTGTGGTCTTTGTTGTGCGAGACATGCAAATCAACTGGTTGTCTCCTGCACTGTTAGATGATGCTTTGCAGGTGAATGTGCAAATTCAAAAAGCCAAAAAAGCCTCTTTTATCATGACTCAGCAGATCCTATTGGGTGACGAGCAAAAACTAAAGGCAAGCGTGACAATTGCATGTTTAAATAGTCAAACATTAAAACCCTTAGCGATACCCTTAAATATTATTGCAGCGATGAACATAGAAGACTCAGAAGGAGTTAAGAGTGACTGAACCGATGACCTTATGGTCTCTTATTGCCAGTGCCAGCTGGGTAGTTAAATGCGTCATGATCATATTGGTGATGGCTGTTTTTGCATCTTGGGTCATTATTGTTCAGCGCCAGCGTGTGTTAAATGCTGCTAAAGAGCATTATGACGAGTTTGAAGATCGCTTTTGGTCTGGTATGGATCTTAGCCTTTTATACCGAGAAATTTCTGCTGAACCTTCTGGTTTTGGGGTTGAAAATATATTTACGGCGGGCTTCAGGGAATTTAGTCGTTTACGCCAGCAAAGTAATGCAGATCCCGATGCCGTTATGGAGGGCACTCAAAGAGCCATGCGCGTGGCGACAACGAGGGAAACAGAACTGCTAGATCATCACCTTTCATTTCTTGCAACGGTGGGTTCCACCAGTCCTTATGTGGGTCTATTTGGTACGGTTTGGGGCATCATGAATAGTTTTAGAGGGCTTGCGAATGTTCATCAGGCAACCTTAGCCACTGTGGCACCAGGCATTGCAGAGGCATTGATTGCCACCGCTATTGGGCTATTTGCGGCGATTCCTGCGGTTATTTTTTACAATCGCTTTAATACCCGCGTTGATAGAATTGCCACGAATTATGAAACATTTTCGGAAGAGTTTATTAATATATTGCATCGCCAAGTACATAAGCGAAATAAAGTGGCTTTACCTGTAGATTCAGCAACGGCAGACGATAATGGCTAGGGAAAAACGTCGTCCAATTGCTGAAATGAATGTGGTGCCCTATATCGATGTGATGTTGGTATTGATGGTAATTTTTATGATTACTGCGCCAGTACTTACTCAAGGGGTGAAGGTGGACCTACCTAAGGTGGCCACTCAACCAATGAAATCCCCAAAAAAGGAAGAGCCTTTAATTGTTAGTATTAAAAAAAATGGCGCATATATCTTGGAACGAGGGCGCTCTGAGGATAAAGCGGCCAGTTTAGATTTTGTACAGAAGTATGTGGCTAAAATACTTAAGCAGCAACCTGCTACGGAAGTATTGGTTCGCGGTGATGAAAACGTTATGTACGGCAAAGTTATTGCGTTAATGGCAGCTCTGCAGGGGGCCGGTGCTGCGAGTGTTGGCTTGGTGACAGATGCACCGGAGCCCGGCAAATAATGCAGTTGTTTCCTTTATCTGATCCGCGCAGTTTCGGTATTCCGGTTTTGGCTTCGGGGCTTATTATTACTCTGGTCATGGTATTGCTATCCACAAAGTGGATGAATAGCGAGCCGGTCATTACTAAGGTGCCCAAACATATTAATGCTCGTTTGGTGCAGGCTAAGAAAGCGGTGCCTAAAAAAACCATTAAAAAACCGAAGAAGAAACCCGTTGCTAAAAAAGCCATTGCCAAAAAGAATGTAGTTAAGCCTAAAAAAGCGGTGGTGGATAAGAAAAAGGCGAAAAAGATACCCATTAAAAAAGTAGCCCCTACAAAGCCAAAGCCTGCCCCAAAACCTCTTCCATTACCTGATACGGACCTGTTTTCAGCTTTAGAAGAGGAGGAAAAGCAAAATGATTTGGCGAACTTATTGAATGAAGAGTTGTTATTAGATAAAGCCAATAAAGATCAAGAAGCAATTATGAGTTACTCAGGGAAAATCAGAGCCCTGATTGAAAGCGTTTGGCGCCATCCTCCTAGTGCTAAACATGATGATGAGGTGACATTAAGGATTTTTTTGGTGCCCACGGGTGAAGTCACTGAAGTGCAATTAGTTGAATCAAGCGGTAACGCTGCTTTAGATCGCTCAGCAGAGCAGGCTGTATGGAAAGTCGCTCAGTTTCCTGTACCTAAAGACTTAGTGTTGTTTGAAAAAGAATTTCGTAAATTTAAATTAAAACTACAACCGAGTACGGCAAGATTATGATGAGAGTTTATTTTTGGTTGTGCCTAATGCTCCTTTCGGTGAGCGCTAGGGCTGAGTTGACCATTGAAATAACCCAAGGTATCGCTTCTTCGATACCTATTTCTGTGGTGCCAATGAAGTGGTCGGGGGCTAAAGCGCTTCCAGTCAATCTTGGGGATATTGTGCGCAGTGATTTAGAACGCAGTGGGCATTTTTCTGTATTGAAACCTGATGATATGTTGAGTCACCCAAGTCAGGAGGAGGATGTTTACTTCAGGGATTGGCGTTTATTGAAGCAAGAATATGTTGTGATTGGTGAGGTTAAGTTAACCTCTGCAGATAAATATCAATTTCGATATCAGTTGTTTGATGTCTTTAATGAACGGGAAATTCTAACTCAAACACTGACAGGCAAAGTCTCGCAATTTAGGGACATAGCACACCGAGTAAGCGATGCTATTTATGAGCAGTTGACTGGCATTAGAGGAGCGTTCTCTACAAAAATTGCTTATGTCACTACAAACTCTCTTAGAACCCGTTTTAATTTAGCCATAGCAGACAGCGATGGTGCGAGAGAGAAAGTGGTTATGAGTTCTAAGTATTCGATATTCTCTCCGGCTTGGTCACCTGACGGTAAAAGGCTTGCCTATGTATTACTAGAGGATACTGGCAGTAAAGTTTACGTGCAGGATTTATCAACGGGCAAGAAGCAGCTGGTAAGTGCAAATAAGGGCATTAATAGTGCACCCGCTTTTTCTCCTGATGGGAACAAACTGGCCTTGGTGCTATCAAAAGATGGCAATCCTGAAATATACGTAGTGGATTTAGCCACGCGCCACTGGTTACGAGTTACCAATCATTACGCCATAGATACAGAGCCTAATTGGATGCCGGATGGCAAGCATATTATTTTTACGAGCGGGCGTGCGGGTAAACCACAAATTTATCGTGTAAATATCGAAAGTGGTTATATTGAAAGGCTGACATTTGAAGGGAATTACAATGCTCGTGCTCGTTTAGCTCAGGATGGTCGGTTTTTGGTTATGGTGCATCAAAGCGCAAAAGGTGAACCGTTTCACATAGCGTCCATGGACTTAACGAGAGGCTTGTTGCAGATATTGACATCAGACACATTCTTGGATGAGTCACCTAGTGTTTCTCCTAATGGAGTTATGGTAATGTATGCTGCAAAATACAACAAACGTAGCATTTTGGCTGCTGTTTCTGTTGATGGTGATGTGAAATTTTTAGTGCCCTCTAAAAGCGGTGATGTTCGAGAACCCGCCTGGGGCCCATATTTAAACTAGTTTTTAAGACATTAATGCAGGGTTATTAGCATGCAATTGAATAAATTATTTGCAGTATCGGTACTTTCGTTGGCGATAATGGGTTGTGAAAGCACCAGTACGATCTCCGATGAGTCGGCACTGGCAACCAACCCAGAAGGCCAGGAAGATCAAACTCAGGCAGTTGATAGCGAGGGAAGTATTGATGTTGTAACTGGTACGCAGGACGTTCAAACTTTTGACCCATTACTTGATAGCAAGGTGATTTACTTCGGTTACGACCGAACTGAGATATCCCCTGAGTATAAAAAAGTATTGAATGCCCACGCTAAATACTTGATGGCAAACCCTCAAGCTAGCATTGTTTTTGAGGGGCATTGCGATGAGCGTGGCACAGTCGAATATAACCTTGCATTGGGTGAGCGCCGTGCTAATTCAGTTAAGTCGTACTTAATTGTCCAGGGTGTTAATCCGTCTCAGCTAGACAGTGTTAGTTTTGGTGAGGAGCGTCCAGAGATTATCGGTTCGCAAGAAACTGATTGGTCTAAAAACCGCCGTGCTGTTATCAATTACAAAACAGCAGTAGCCAATAATTAAAATTAGCCTTTACTTATTCATTATTAAAAATACGGTATAAAAGCATGCAATTAAATAAACTTTTCGCAGTATCCTTGTTGTCTGTCGCCATTATGGGTTGTGCTAGTGGTGGTGGTACTGAAGAAGGAACGTCTTCAACTGAAACAGTGGTAGAAGAAAGCCAAACACAAGCTGTTCCAGAGTCTCCTGATGTGGATGTGGTAACGGAAGAGCAGGTCCAAGCACAAGCTGAAAACCCTCTTTTAAAGCAAACATTGGTGTACTTCGGCTATGATCGCGCTGAAATTCGCCCTGAATTTAAAGATGTATTAAACGCTCACGCTGAATACTTAGTGGCAAATCCACAAGCTCGTATTGTATTGGAAGGGCATTGTGATGAGCGTGGCACAGTAGAATATAACCTTGCACTAGGTGAGCGTCGTGCAAATATTGTAAAGCGCTACTTAATAGTTCAAGGTGCTAATCCACGTCAGTTAGAAAGTGTGAGTTTTGGTGAAGAGCGTCCAGCTATGGTTGGTTCAAATGATTCTAGCTGGGCTAAAAATCGCCGTACTGAAATTAAATATCAAGCTCGATAATGACTCTATCCCGTAAATTACATGCTTTGCCTTTGATGATTGCCGTGATATCTATCACGGCCTATTCTCAGGCCGATACGTGGTCTTCTTTGCCTAGCGCCAATACTCCGGTAGCGCAGGGCACTGTGAATGAAGTGCCTGTGAGGGCGCCTTCTTCATCGGGCCATGCCAATCAGCTGTTATTTTCTGAAATAGAGCTTTTGAAGCAAGAAATTCAAAGTTTGCAAGGGCGTCTCGAAGAACAAGCTCATGAGCTTAACAAGCTCAAGAAAGAGCAAAAAGAGCGTTACCTAGATCTCGATCGTCGTATTGGCCAATTGGTGGCTTCGGGAGCGACTGGTAATGCAGCCTCACCTGAGGGTGGTGATTTAGATGGTAAGCCTGATTATGATGCTGCCTTCGACTTGATGAAAGCTCGTAAGCTAGATGAAGCGGCCGTGGCTTTCATGCAATTTTTACAGAACTTCCCTAAGAGTGCGTTAGTGGTAAATGGCTACTATTGGATGGGGCAGATCTATTATAAACAGGCGAACCTTGACGAGGCGCGCAAGGCTTTTACTTTTGTAAAAAATCAATTTCCTAACCATGCTAAAACCCCTGATTCAAAATATAAGCTAGGAGTGATACTGCATCGTTTAGGGGACGACATTAAATCAAAAGAAATTTTGCGTGAAGTGGTTAATCAGCATAGCTCTTCTGCCAGCGCGCGCTTCGCTGAAAAATATTTAAAAGAAAATTTCTCGCCTAGCCTCTAGGCGAGACTGGCACACCTCTCTTTTCAGTCTGTTTCTTATTGTTATCTGTATTTTACTTTATAGCTGTGTATTTAGTGAGCGAATCTTGACGCCTTTTCCTACAAGTTCGGTAAATCATTGAAATATATTGATTTTTTACAGATAAAAGATAAAAAGTTAGCATTAAGGGGTTGCTTTAATTCCGAGAAATAGTATTATTTGCGCCCGCTTTGGGGGTCGTTAGCTCAGTTGGTAGAGCAGTTGACTTTTAATCAATTGGTCGCTGGTTCGAATCCAGCACGACCCACCAACCCAAGCGGAGTAGATATCCTAGGATAGGCTACTAGAAAAAAGTGGTAGCTTTTGAGGGTCGTTAGCTCAGCTGGTAGAGCAGTTGACTTTTAATCAATTGGTCGCTGGT